>ENA-OREN01000543-OREN01000543.1-marine-metagenome-genome-assembly--contig:-NODE-543-length-53493-cov-5.392654_pt1 | contig 53493 bp, 52 predicted proteins | sample MGYA00248624_ERZ508555 | MGnify/ENA primary metagenome ERZ508555 (study PRJEB26222, sample SAMN06267773) | marine metagenome | isolation source: Saanich Inlet, British Columbia, Canada | place... | reverse complement strand
ATTGAAATTACTGAGTTTAATTTCAGATGCAGCTTTGCGGGATTCGGTTGTGCCATCTTGCAAAATAAATTCTGTTGTAGTAGTAATGTCTCCGGTCATATCTGTTAACTCAGAAAAATCCAGATCAAGTGTTACTGTACCAGATGTTCCGCCACCTGAAAGACCTGTTCCTGCTGTTACACCTTCGATATCGCCTGTGTTGTCTGTAAACCCTGAATCGTTATTGAACCCAGAGATATTAATGTTTCCTTTTGTAAGTTTCTTTTGAACACCACCAGTATCAACAACAGCAAAATAATCACCGTCAGCATTACTGGTAGAATCATCAAGTGTGTCTAGATCAAAATCACCTGCCCCTCCACTTGCCGCAGCAATTGTAATAGACCCATTAGAATTTTTTGTGATCGTAACATTACTACCTGCTTGAAGATAATCTGTTGTTCCATCTGCAAGCTTCGTTAAAGAACCTGACAAACCTGTTTTTGCCGTTATAGAATCAGATACGGTAAGAGCTGATTTAAACGTATTCGAGCCTATCTGTAAATTCGAAGGTATTGTTACACTAGTTATTTTATTTGTTTTTACATTACGTGTAACAATAAATGGTGTTTTTTCAACTTCCGTTTTTTTATTGTGATGAGGCATTATTAAATGTTATGAACTAGTACTAGTAAAATTTAGTAATTGTGAAATTGTTCTTGCGTCAACCTGTGGTGGAAGTGGGCCGCGATTTCTGAATCTGTTATAATCTGCACCGTCATCAAAAAATGGTAGTGATGATGTCACTTCAAAATGTTGGTTCGAGCAGTTTGTATTTCCAGGCTCAACAATATTTCCTTCTGAGTCTACAAATCTTACCTGTACAGGACCTGTATTTGTATTGTTTTCAAAGGTACTTCGTGTAATAGAAACGTTTTTATAAAATTTACTATCTTTTCGTTGTTCAAGTATGTCTCTAAACTGGCCGTATCTATCACGGCGGCAAATTTGTTTTGTTGTTTCTTTGGAAGCGTTTAGTATTCCATATTTCCAGCCACGAATTTTAACTGGTGCAAAAGCATTTAAATAATATATTGTTGCCCCGACGTTTGCATGTGTGATCGCATATTTTGTTGCGCCAGGCATATTTGTATTTCCTCTGATTACGTTATTGCCTTGGCCACCATTATCTGTTTTATATCCGTTATGGTCTCCGAATCCATATAATATTTTTAACATTTCTGTGCTATCATATCTAATAGGTGTCCACTTGCCATTATCTGTTTGACTGAATGTCTGATCATTTCCGTTTGCCCATATTGATATTGTTCTATAAGGTGTCCAATTTTTATAGCTTCCACTTCCCATACAGTCCGTATATAAAAATAAATGTCTAAGCTCAGATTTTCCTGCGTCAGACGTAGGTCTACTTCCTGATGTTATTCCTTCACCTGAAAATTTTAATGTTGGATTTGGATAGCGCTTTAACGAACTAAATCTTGATTCAAAAGGAAATTCATGTTGCCATGTATTTAATGGCGCGAAGTTCGGGCTAGCATCAACCCAACCAGTATCACCAACATGATTCATATACAATGCGCCAATTGATGAGGCATGATTAAATTTTATAAAACTAAGGCCATGGGCCTCTACTATATCTTGAAATCTTGGAAGTAATGTATCATAATATCTTTCAGACGTATCATACAAGATTGCGTTTCTATGTTGTGCCCTTAAAGAACCTGTAAACCTATGTCTTAGATGATAACTGCCTTTATTTCCAGGATCTGCAATCGACCATTTACTGCCGACATCCTTGGTTGAATCATAATGAAGTGCCTTGGTTTTAGAATCTTTTGCAGAGCTTATATTTCTTTGAAAATATGGATCATCATAAAATGTATTGCTACCAATTACTTTTCTTTGATTATCTGCAGATGTAGGAACTGTATATTGTAATTTGCTGGTACCACGGAGTTTTTTTGCTGTTACCATACTGCCTGTGATAATATTATCAATATAAGAACCACTTAGCATTAATGTTTTTTCAACATCATATTGATCAAGTACAGGTTCATTGCCTATAACGTGATGAACTGCAGGTGTTGTAAGATGTTGATTTAAACCTCTAAAATTTTGTTTATGTTCACTTACATACGAACCATACATTGTAATTTCAACTTCGCCCTGATCTAATGTAAATCCATGAGAACCTGTTAGGAGGTTTTTGTAATCAGAAATAGGTGTTGTTCTTACTGGGCGTGTTTTTGACACTGCAAGGATTAAATCATCTGTAGGTAATAACAAATACGGTGAATTAATGTATTCAAGATATTGATAAACTTGACTGCTGCCTCTACGGGTTTTGTAGAGTGGTAAGCCGCCCAATGATGCACTGTATATTTCTAATGCTTCATTCTGTGATAGTTTTGCACTGTCCCAATAAGCCAATTCATCCATATAAAATTGACCATATTCTCCATCATAAGAGTGCGCAATATAAACTTGTTCGTTGGCTGACGTGTCAAGCCTTGTTTGCGTAAATTGTTTTGTACCATATTGTACACCGTCAACGTATAATCTTATATCATTAACCTGAACAAGCCCTGAACCGTAGCCTTGTGTCTCAGTTGTTAAAACGACATGATGCCAGCTAGAATCTGCCAATCCTGGAAAACTTGTCTCTGTTGTTGCAAGTATTGTTGCAAATACACCATCTGATGCCCTTCTAACCTGAATATCAATATGGCCTGCATTACCCGGTTTGATTTGCATTTTCCAACCATAATCTGTTGCTACACCGCCATCATTATATTCACGAGCAATTATTGTTCCTGAGTTGGCTGCACCTGAATCAATGTTTGAATCAAGCTTTATAAAAAATGACAAACTTGAATAATTAAAAACGCCATTATCTACATCAGATCTTGATGTTTGTTTGAACATGCTAAATAGATCATAGTTTGGTTGGCCAGCTGCAACGGCGCCGCGAATTAATCCTTCACTGCTTCCTGATCTAAAATAAGCAACATCTCTATCTGGAATTGTATGATTAAACTGTCCTTGCTTTAACAGTCCTCCTCCGCCGCTAGCATCAGCAGGTTCTAGTGCACCATTTGTTCCTGACATAAAGTCTTCAGTAGTTAAAAATGTATCTGTTTCAGGATCTGCTAGATTGTTAGTAAATGTTGATTCACATTGTGCAAACCTATAATAATTCGCTGGAACATGAAACAAGCCATCAGTCAATTCAATATTCTGTCCTGCTTTAAATGCAGAATCTAGTGCTCCGGTCGATGGCATGTTAAATTCACCACCAATTAAATTTCTTCCTGAAGGTTTTGAATCAAGTGAACGTCCAAAGTTGCTGGCTTGGAATATTTTTGAATTTTTAATACCAGGGTTTGTGCCTTGAGTTTTTATATCTGAGTTTGTGTTAACAAAATACGCACCGTTAACTATGCCAGGCTTTACGGTGAAAACGACATCGCCATCATAAGCATCACTAGCGTCTGGTTGTACAACAACTGACGGCGTTGAGAAAGATTTAAATCCAGCATGACCATAATCAGTACGTGCAAGAAACGGTGGTGATGTAGTATAGAAGCTTGCAAGGTTTTGTTTGTTCGATGAATAATTTCCACCACTAGCATCCCAAAAATTTGTATATACACGACTATTAGAGTCAAGTGTCGGTGATGCAGGTATTCCAAAATCAGTATTCTCTAGTATTCCTAGCGTTCCATCATGATTGCCAGCTGCAACATAACTCTGGTTATCTCCTTGTGGAACTATTGTTCCTGACAAAATAATTTCACGTAAATTGTCTCTATCCTGCCTTAATAATGAAACCGTAACTGCTGGTCCACCAACATCAAAAGATTTAAAATCAAATCCAGCATGAAGGGCACGAGTTTTATCGTTAAACCACCCACTGGTTGCATTTATAGGTATTTTTATAATCGCCTTTTCTAGTAAAAACGGCTCAGTTATACTTGATGTTAATATAAGTTTTTGCCCTTGAGATGCTGACCATGATTCATGTTTAAGTGGTGATACAACATCATTGGATAAAAGATTTAATTTATCGATTGACGAACTATATAATTTTGTTGATAACGAATATCTATAAACTCCAGGTTCTGCATTTGCGTCTGAAGGATCATGAAATATACTTGTTTGTGTACCAGGATTTTCACCATTATCACCTGTACCAGGAATTGAGTTTGAAAAAAGATATTTTGCAGTTGAATTAACAGGAACACCAAATGCGTTAAATAACAAACAGTCTTGGCCGGCGCCTATGACACCGTCTCTATACATTCCTAACGATGATGTTATAAATGCGTCATCATCAACAGCATCCTCAGTTCCAATTATTTGTTGCGTGCCATCACCATCAGGATCCATCATTGTTCCTGCATAAGTTGCAGAAGCATATGTTTTAATATCAAATGTTTGTGTTAACTTATTATAATATGCAATTGATGGTAATGTTGCATGCAATGCAGTTGAAGAAGCAACAGGAAACTTTAAAACAACTTTTGATTTACTCTTTAAAGAAGCGTCAAAGCCTTCACCGACTTCTGTAATCTTGCTTCCTGTTAAAAAGAAACTGTTGTTAATGCTTTCTTCATACAATCCTGTATCATTAAATGGAGGCATACCAGTAGGTAAGCTGTGCGTAATATATGTCAAAAACTGCTTACTATCTGCAATACCTTTTACAGTTTTTCCTGTAATAGTAACTGATGCACCTTTTGTATTTAATAACTGATGCCCTTCTTGTATACCTAATGGATATGAAACATTAACATTATTTTCAAAAAATACTGTATTGCGATCATCAAAAGTTACTCCAACAGGATTTGAACGTTCCTGATCACCTGCAGATGTTAATATCGGATATTGATAAGGATCTGAATCCATATCTAGTAAAAATTGGCTTCTTCTTTTGTTCTCAAGCTTTGTTTTTGATTTATATGGCTTGATTTTTATTTTTGTATTTGATTGCCATCCCGTTGTTGAGTTAAGAATTATGTTTTGTGTCGTTATTGAACCACCATACTTGTAATTATCAGTATAAATATCCCTATAGTCACTAAATGAAAAACCTATACCTGATGATGCGCCAAGAGGCGTATTTGGTGTTCCGTCTTGCCTGGGTTCATCATAAACAAATTCAATATGATTTGTATTTTCCTGAAGTACAATTTGAAAATTTAATAACGTACCATTCGAACTTGTATCTTCAAAATGTTCTCTGCATCTAAAACTTATTATTCTTTTTCTTTTACCTACACCAGTTTCTGATATTAATTGTGTTACAATACCGTCCGTTAAACTATATGCGTCCACCATACCTTCGGCTGGTACGTACGTTCCTTGCCAGGTTATCAATTTGCCTAACCACGGTGCAAGAATAGGCCCACGAATATTTGAGTTTCTTGAATATAAAATCTCAGGATTATAGACAGTATTGTCGTGCAAAACTGATAATCCACGATTTCCAATATTATAAAGCGCTGTTACGTGTGTTGGTGTTAATACTTTATTTTCCCATACAGCCAATTGATCAATAATACCATCGTACAAACTTCCGCCGCCTGTAATACTCCCTAGTGTAAATGCGTTATTAGCAACATCCGTAGTCCAATTTGCATGAACAGCAGTACTCATTAAATTTGTAGTTAAATTGGCTTCACCGACAGTATCGACAGTATATGCAGTATTATCGATATAAATTTTTACTTCACGATCTGTTCCAACCGTACTTTCAACCGTAACAACAATATGATGCCAATTTCCATCTGCAATATTTGTTATGCGTGATGTTGTCTCTGCATAAATATTCGTCGCGGCTACGCCGTCTATTGTTGAACGATCATATATTGTAAAATTAACTTTTGCGTCTGCGCTATTAAAATCTGTAAATCGTAAAAAATATCCTCTATCAACGATTTGTGAATCATTACGGTAATAATATTTACTAAATACATAACCTGTAGTGTTTGTCGCTGGTTTGACCCATGCAGAAAAAGAATATGATGCATTATTTGGATCCATAAGATGCAGATCTGCACCTCCGACCTGTGTACAAGCGATTGTGTCATCTGACGCATCAAAATCATATGCCTGACCTTCAATACCCGTTACGGATGATGGTGTTCCTGCTACAGTGCCTTCTGCATATCCTGTAGCATCGCTTAAAGTTGTTCCATCAATATTACCTGTATTAAAATCCCAAAGTGTTTTTGGGTATGGCACAGTTAATGATGTGTCAAGTGCATTTGCTTGTATGTCACTATTTAAGAGTTGAATAAATCCTGTCGAGAATGCTTTATATTTTGTATAAACGTTACCATTAAAAACAAAGCCAAATCCGATATCAAGTATAGAAGATTCAGCAACCTGCGTTTCATTACTAATAATTTCTGTTGCGCTACCAGTTGCATACAACTTTGCATTTTGAAATTTTTTAACTCTGTAATTCTTAAATTTACTCATACCATCTTCAAATATTTATTTCATAACACAATATTTTATCAAATATATAAAATACTTTGCCTTGAGTTAACTTTAAAAGTATTATCTAAACGCGATTGAATCTGTGCCGAATTGCGCATCATCAAACATAAATCCTGTTTTGGCACTTCTATGATTGTCACCTATATAATCATCCGTTACACCAGAGCCTGACATTGCCAACAAAACTCCGCGCATTTCAGTGCTCATATTATCAATTAGTCTTGATGTTTTATGCGGGATTGCCGAATCATTAAAGTGCTCATTATCTTCATGCATAACAAATAATGTACCTGGGTTAATAACTCTATTTTTGTCTGTTTTTACAATTGCATTTGCAGATATTAATTTTATTTCTCTATTACCATTTAATATAGCAAGCCTACCTTGTCTTGAAAATCCTGTTTCTAGTGGTTTTTGATTGTCTGAAACTATACTTTTCTGTAATGACAGTGTATTTGGAAATTTTTCAATAAAAGGTTGTGAAGCAACTTCTTTAACTGGGAATTGGTTATTTATGTTTATTTGTTTTCTGACCCGATTTGTAGGAGTGGTTCTGGGTGATGCATCATGTTCTGACACATTTGATGAAAAGAATGCTTTTTCATCAAATATTTTTATAGCGCCATTAACAATCTCTTGTTTGTTATACAGATCTCTTGTGGTTTCCCTAATATTTACATTCAAACCAAACCCATCAGAACCACTGAAATGTAATCTATAAAAAGGTAAAACTGCTCCTGAGCCATTATCACCTGAAATCATTAAGTTTCGTATGTCACTTTCAAATTGTTGATTATTATCGGAAAAATAATTATTATCTTCACGCTCCAGTGTTTGACCGATTACAAGATTTTCAAAAAAATTACCTTCAATACCACACGAAATATCAACAATACCTCTCATCCTATGTATATCAGCTGTTATTTCAACGCCTTGGCGAAACTTTACTGGATCTATATTATCTACTTGGCCAATAACTTTACTTGTTTCTCTTTCTTTGATCGTTATAATCTGTGCAGGCGTTGAATCTATTGTATTAAGAGCTACACCTTCTTTATTTTTATAAAGTTTTGCAATTGATTTTTTAAAATCTATTTTGGGTCTATCTGTAAATGCTAATTTCATTTGTTATATTCTATTTTGAACTATTAAAATCTTCAAATTTATTAAGAGGTAATTGTTTTTCGTTTTCGTTTAGGTACGTATCACTTTGTACATAATTTACTTTCGCTCTTTCTAGCATATGTGATTCAATTGTTAGATTTGTACCAAGAAATTTTGTTTTATATGGCAATGCAGTTTTTATAATATCGTTTAAGATGCTATGCATATATTGAAATAATTTATAAAATCCTTTTAAATATATTTTTTCAGTTAACCTATTAAAATATACATCACTAAGTTCTCGTAATTCTGAATAATCATTTGCATACATCATTTCAGGGGTTGTGATATAATTGTTAAAATTGTCAAGTGTACTAAACATTTTTATTATATCTTTATTTAATGCATTAATAATTGAAAACTCAATTGATAACCTTGAATCATCATGCACCTTTTCTGATTCTGGTATCATATATTGTGGTGCTGTTTGTGCATGTATAGAACCTGAAACGTTTTCAAAATTCTTAAAACTTCTTATTCTAATTTTATCAACAGACATTCCTTGATCAAAATCAGATACAAGATACTGATTTGGAATAACATTTCTGTTAATAACATTAGTACTTGAAGCAAATCCGAATCCTGAGAACATTATATTATTTTGTGAAAAATCATGTAATTGTATGCAACCATTTGAATTTGACTGAGTAATATTTTGTGAAAGGTTTACATCCATTCTTAGTTTTTCAAATGATCCTGACTTTATAGTTACAAAGTTAAAGTTTTTCTTTGCATCTTTTACGCCTAACGAATTTTTATTAACAATATGTTCTTTCCAGTCTGCTATCGTTAAATCTTTTGACCAAAAACGAATTCCTGTTAGTAGGCCGTCAAAACTCTTCGTTCTACTTTCGCCTGTAGGTTCTATTGTTGTGTTGTTAAGAAAATAGTATGATGCCGTCGACCCTGAGACATATCCTTCTGAATCATCAGAACCTTGTTCGTTTCCGATTGACAAATATGTACCATATGAATTTAAGTTTGTGTCAATTTTTTCAAAAACATTTGTTCCGTCTGTGTCTAAGAATAATGAAGATGTTGTATAAAGTTTTTCATGATCGGTCGATGCTCTTAAGAAATATGAAGATGAATAATGCGAATTAATCTTGTCATTTCTCGTTCTGCCGAAGGAAACATTCCATGGTGACCCATCAAAAATATTTGTACCGCTTAACGACAAAGATAATAATCTAGGCGTTGTGCCTGGTATTGATGATATTAACGGATTAACATATAATCGCAAAACTGGATTTGAAGAACTAAGCAATACCAGATTTGCAACAACTCCTTTGTCCATCGCAGCAGTAGAATCAATAGATGAACCTGTAACCATTAATCTTGCTAGGCTTTGTGTTAATTGGTAATTTCTTGTAACTGGTAATTTGTACATCCCTTCATACGTCCATGAGCCTGATGTAAATAAACCATCGTTTTCATTATTTGAATACCCATGATAACCAAAACGTGAATCATTTTGAGATATAAAATTTCCTGCAATATTTGGATAACCAGGTTCTTTTCTAGAGCCTGATAGGTATGAAGATGTTATAAACGTATTTGCAGCTGACGATGTTATATTTAAAAACGGAGTAATTATATTTTCGCTTTGATGACTATCCTTAATAAATCCAGAATTTAACTTATCAAAAAAACGTATATTTAACGTTGTGTCCGGATCAATCCCTAACGATCGTATTAGCATTTTTAAACCATTTAACGTCCCGCGGGACTTAATAAACTGTTGTATGTTTGTCAAAAAACGTCTTAATAGTTGGTTCTGTATGTATAATAGGCTTTGAGCGCTAGTATTTCCTGTTTTTGATTCTTTTATGTTTTCTGCATCAAAATATTGTGATAGCATTGATTCAGAGAAAAAACCTGGTACCGAAACACCATAATGTTCTAATAATTTTGTTAAGAATACATCAGGTACATTGTTTTGTGTATTATAATCTGTATACCTTAATGTTTTAAACGCATCAATAACAATTTTTAATTCATCAAATTGCTTTGCCCATATAAACATTAATGAACTTAATAATTGAGTCGTTCCAAGTTTTGCCGAGCCAGGAATTGAGCTTCCTGATACTGCCGATCTTGAATTACCTATTTCATCTACGCCGTCTAATATCTCTCCTTCTAGGAAATAATGCCTAGGAATTAAATTTGTAATTAAGTTTGGATTAACGTTATCATATTTACTTGCTGTAAACAATAAATTTTCGTTTAACGTAATATTTGCATTAAACGAAGGAAACAGTACAGGATTTAGTGATATTTTTTCATACTTTAACGGTACTTCAACAGACCCGGTACCACGTAAATTATGAATATAATTTGTTATATACGAATGCATAGAATTCCCAGAAGAATCTAAAACAATTGAATTTATTGCAGATGCCTCTGAATTACCAAGCGTTCCTGTTGGCTCATTAAATTTATAATATAGATTTAAATTATCATCCTGAAATACTGACTTAAATCTATATAAATCAATTTGTTTTTGAGTGCGGGCCTCATGAAACAATCTTACTTCATCAATTGAACCCGTAAATGTCTGTTCTTGTTCTATAATTTGCCCAGTTGTTAATGTTTGATCACCAAGGCTTGAAAAAAATGCAGATCCAGAACCTATAAAAAAATCATGATTTTCAGAATCAAAATGTCCGATTTTTACTTTATTTGATTTTGATGTAAGTTTATTGTTAATATATAATCTTAATTCACTTAATTCATCTTCACGATCACACACCATTGCTACATGATTAAAAGTACCGCGATTAATATTCCCGCTTGCAAACAATTCTGCGCTGCCAGATACGACATGACAACGCAAGGATTCTGTTTGTTGTGCTCCACCACCTGAAGATGTTAGCAAAAGAGTAAACCCTTTTCGCTCTGTTTCTTCTCGATTATAAACGTTATTACTTCCTGATAATTTTTGAAAAATTATTTGTGTAGTTGTAGTAGCTGGCAAAGCAGGATCTGTTACTGGAGGTATGTATATTTGTGCTTCAACTGTAAATGATTTTCCTTTTGGATCTATTAATGATTCACCCGTTATTTTATTTGACAACGTAGGAAAATTTGCGCCGGCTTTATCAATTACTTGAATATACGAATTATTAGAAAAATTTAAGTAACCAATGTTTTTTGCAAACCTATCATAAACATACTTTTCAAAGCCAGTTAATGAATCAATGAATTGTTGCTGCTGTATTTTCGTACCATCAAAAGGAAATTTGTTTATAATTGTATCAAAAGCAACATTAACATTTGCCTGTGCAGAATTAAAAAAAGTATGATTTTCAAATTTTGAATAATCTAAATCGATTTGTTGTGTACTTACAAGTGAAAAACTATCTTGATTATATTCAATAGAGCCTGTTTTTTCTAAATATCTTTCTGACTTATCATATGTTTCGGTTACAACATCACCTGAATCTGTTATTGTTTGCGAAAAAAATTGACTAGGTTTGTTAAGAATAAATGACTTTATATCAGACATAAAATATTTTTTTATTCACAATAATATTATTTTATTATAGTGAACATTCCTCCAACGTTTGAAAAAATTTGCTCTGAATTTGAATCTTTAATTAAAATATCTAATATGTAATTTCTACCAATATCAAAATCTGACATATAAAGTTTAAAATACATGCCTTTTTCATCAACAGATAATAAAGTTGATCTAGTTTCTTCTGTGTCAAACGGTATGATTATATCATCGGTTGTTGCGTCTCTTATTGAATAATACATGTTCGTAAAAATCATGCTGTTTCGTTTTAAAGGTATTTTTGATGATATAATTTTTCTTTGATTATCATCAACATGTACTCTTATTGTTGGGTTATCAGATGCTCTATAATTTGATTGTAAATTCATTGCATAAATAGCAAGCCGCTGTTTAATATCAACATATGACTGCTTTTGTAATTTATTCATTGTAAACACACTACCTGTATGATATGCAACAGTTCCGTCTGCAGAACACCATACAGGTTCAAATGCAACAGAACCAGATTTTTTTAATATTGCAGAATATTGTGAATCATATGACGATAATGCAAATGATGCCGAATATACACCAGTAACAAACATATTTCCAATGCTATGTTGTGAACCTATAAAAGATGATGTAACTAACGCACCTGTTGAGCCTGTTGCAACCAATTTCAAAGAAACCGAGTTTGCTCCACTTATAACTTGGTACGATGATGATATTAAATTCTTTGAAGCACCTGATCTACCAAAGCTTCGAAGAAATATTGAACCACTTAAATCAAAATAAAAATCAGAAATATGATTTTGTATTGAATCATTGTATTGTACTAGAAGTTTTGGTTGTTTTGTTGGATCATCACAGTCCTTGGACGCAAATCTTTTTACAAAATACGTATAATCATCATTTTCCATTGAAGATGACAATGATATTCTGAAACCATGATCCTGGATTTTTCCAGCTAATGTTGCCGAAACAAGTGTTGTAATATCAATATTTAAATCTTCTGTCCCTTTGGAGAACAGCTGTGATACAAAAAGATTTTGTACACCATTACCGTCATTTAAGTTTCCGCTTGTAATAATGTCAATATCATCAGATCCAAGCAAACCTTTTTTGTTCGCACCTTCTTTAAACCACAAGGATGGCGCGTCTACGTATGATGCAGTTAAAAAATTACATGTATCAACATCGGCAAAATATTGTACATCTTGTCCTATTCCTTCAGAAAACGATCGAGATAGTGGAAATACTTCAACTTTAAAATTTGAAGGTGTTGGATTACCGTGATAAACATCAAATAATTTCATATGACATTTGAAACTAGGATGGGAATAATCCAGTACACTTCCTGTTAATTGTTTTAATTCAGACAAGTCAAATTTAATTAACGCTCGTGATAATTCAGTTACCTGTGCTGCAGAACCACTTTTGGTTACATTGTGCAATTTAAATATATCAAGCGTTCCAGCTTGGCCTACGTTCGCTTCTTTTTTTCTCTTATCAGAGATTATCTTGTCTGTAATATAAGTGTCTGAAGTTGCATTTAATCGTCTATACATGATCGTACCTAACCTAGATTGCTGTGCCTATAATATCATCAAACGGAAACTTAACTTCAAATATACTACCATTAGGTGGAATCAATAAACCTTTATATTGCGAATCCTCTATATTATAAAATGTTGTACTATATTGCCTATCACTAATTATGCCATTAAGATTTTTTATCTCAAACATTGTAAGAGAAACAACACTGTCTGTATTGTAAATTATATTCTTAACATCAGATATTGATATTGGTTGATCTATATGAAAGTTTTTTATGTCAAAATAGTCTACAAGTTTGTTTAAAACATCTTGTAATATTAGTCGTTTATTTTGATGTTTATCAACAAGTATTTCAAATTTTATCTGTAAATTAATAACATTCGTATCAAGAATATCAATAGCATCTGTTATTAATCTATATTCATTTAAATAAGTTCTTATATTCTTCTTTAACGCATCGGGTGCTATATCAATATTACCTTGCGCGTTTTGTGTTGCAACATATAATCGAGTTGCAAAAGGATTATTTTTTGAGCTTTTAATTGATGCCCTAAAAACCCTTCCATAATTTGAAGGCATCGTATAAATTCTTCCTAATAAATCATCCTTTGTAACTATTCTATTTTGAGCAGCACGAGCAGTTGGTGCCAAAGCTTTAAGTTGTTCAATACTAAGTGGATCCGCTCCACCTCGTGCAGGCTCAAGATTGACAACGTCTAAGCTTGCTCGAATCTCAGCTTGACGTAATGGCGTTGTATCATCAGGAAATGATATAAATAATTGATTAATTGTATTAATTGAACGAGCGTCAACATTGTGTGATAAACCACCTCCGTACATATATTTAATTGTTATTGTAGAATTTGGTTGTAATGATCCAAATGTATTTGAATTTAGTAATTTATTAGGATCAAGTGAATATTGTTTGTTTATTTTTTTACCATATAATGGCAATGAAAATTGTGATGGATCAGGTATTATATCATCTTCGAGCGTGGTACCATCGCCACCTCCAAAAGTTAATGTTGTTAACCTATCAAGAAATTCACGAGTAGTTGTGAATCTATATGGCGCTGGAATAACATTTAAATTTTCAGGAACATCAATATTATCAGAATCAATATTAGCAACACCTTTGAACACAGTATCTTGTACTAACGAGTTTACTTCATAATAATCATTTCCAAAATCATCCTTTACGGAAACAATTTGACTAACGTCTGAATTTTCAAGTGTATATGTTTTAAATGCTTCAAATTCACCAGTTGTTAACTCTTCTGACGCAAACTGTCCTGATATACAAAGCCCTGATTTTTGCAAAATAAACGTTGTAGGATTATTTTGTGCGTCAGTATCACCAATCGTAATTAAAACATCCAGTTCACCTGCCTTATTTAATTGTGCAAAATTAACATCTTCAATTAAAACAAATTCAATATCATTATCTGATAAAACACTTGTGTCTTTTTCAATTATTGGCATTACATTTACGTTAGGAACTAATTTATTGCCACTAATTATTGCAGGTACTTCAATATAAAAATCAACGTAAACCACGGCCGCGGCAGCAGAAGGAATATCTATTCCTGAAGATAATAATAAATTTTGAATATTATCAAATTCAACTGCAGTATCCAAACTTAGTTCATTAAATTGGTGATCTAAATAAAACGACATAACATCACCAACATAAGCCGCAAGGTCAACTAGGGCACCTCCTAAACTTGTTTCTGAAAAATCTTGTATCTTGTCAGGATAATATGTGCGAGCATAATTTGTTAAATCATTACGAAAGCTATCAAAATCTTTATTTAGATAGCTTCGCTCTCTTATTGATTTAAATAAATTATTATTACTTTTTTTATTTGCAGTCATATTATTGCCTCTAGTTTATTCCTAAACAATATACAATGTTAATTCAATTTCATCATCAGTAATTAAAAATTCAGGAACACTATAAGTAATATTAATTTTTACTTTTCCTGTATGTAAATTATCATGATTTATTATTGTAGATGTAAATGTATCTAATAGCACAAATGGCATAAATTTTGACACCGCGCGTTTAATCCTTGTAGTTGCTTCATCGTCAAATCCTTCTTGCGAACTTACAGCTTCGAATACTAACGGTTGTAAATTTGCGCCAAAGTCATAATTCATTAATCTTTCACCGTGATTTGTCAATAAAAGGTTTCGTAAATTATCGGCTATTTGCTGACCAACATCTGTGTGCATTGCAAACAATCCTTCTGCATTATTACCAAAACGCAATGGTGTTTTTAAACCAATAGGTAAAACAGAGCCTTGATCAACTGTTTTTTCCTCTCGTTTTGTAGTATTTCCTACACTTTTAAAATTGATTGTTGCCATAATTTTATATTTTATACACTATCGATTAAATATTAATTTTTTAGAAAAACTGTAATTTAAATTTTATGGCTTCCTAGAAATTGTTATGTTTTTGAATATGTCCATATTATATATACCAATAACCGCCTTGGGCCCTGCAGGCTTTTGGTTAAAAGAATTTTTAAAATAACACACAAGTCGCCCACCTTCCATAGAAAACTTCCACTCATTAGTTCCTAACCTACTACCATTAATTAATGTTGCTTTACCTTGCTCTGCTAGCTGCAAAAGTGCATTTCCTCGTAAATTGAACCCTGCCCTGTCTGATTGTCCACCTTCAAGTATTGCACCTGGTCCTGATACCTTATCTAATTCTGGTGAATTTTCGCTAAGCCACATTGCGACGTGCTCAGATCCTGAATTTTTTTGTTTTGCCGTTTTGTTACCGCCAATGGCTTGTATGAAGAAAAAATCACCTGGTTTTATATTTTTTAAAGCATTTTTAACGCTGTCCGAATTCGAACTGTCAAATTTATATTTTGCCTGCGTACTTGGGCCACCTTTTCTAAAATGTGCCATGGCGTTACCCTTGGCTGGGTCATATTCTTGCGAATAAAATGTTCCATTACCAGTTCCTGGAAATTTTGCGCTTAATGCAATAACGACAGCCCTGACTGTCATAGCACATGATGACCAGTTAACACTAGTGTTTTTTAACCATTTTTTTAATGCCGCTGTGTCACTACCTTTGTTGTATTTTCTAAAATGGTGTGGTGTCATAAACGCAGTATACGGTACTCTGTCTGCTAATGGCACACCTGCACCATTACCAGAAAAGGGGTATTCGATCTTCTTAAAACCACCTAACGACTTTGGCGCGTTTAGATTCAATATGTCACAGCCGACCGATAAACAATTTTCGGTGATTTTGTCTGCTGTATATTTTGTATGTTTTTCACCAAGTAACATATTAGCTAGCTTCACAAATTCTGCACGATAAGTACCTAGTGGCCCTTTTCGCTTGGCCGCTTGTGCTTCATCTTCAAGAGCAACGCGGCTTTGGATTGTATAGGCATGCTTCATTGCAGCAACTCGGTCGTCAATTGCTTTAATTTCGCCAGCAGTATTTTGTTCAAATATATATACACCTGCAGCGCCAGTGCCTAAGACTTTTGATACTATTGATGATGTCATCTGAGCAGAAGCTGTTTGTGCAGCACCTTGTTCGATAGCTGCTTTTGTTGGGTGTGTTTTAGGATTGCTTTTATTTGTTGACGACATTGATTTGCATGCCTTTTCCATCAACTTTCCAGCTAGTTCTACAGGATTTGCAAGATCTGTCACAAAACTAATTGGTGATATATCTGCCATTAAATTTATATTTCCAGTTAAAGAAGCAAGCGAAATATCAAACTGTTCTTTAAACTGTACAGGATATAATATAGGATTTATTAGTATTTCAGGTAATTCAGGAATTGATGGTTTTGCAAATTTAATTTCGTTTAAAGCAAATGTTAACGGCCCTATATTATCAAATATTTCTTCTAGACTTATACCTAATTGTGCTGAAAAATTCCCCTGTCTGGCCACGACGCATATAGCGATTTCAGATGGTGTGCCATCTGTAGGCGGTGGCATTAAAGGAGGTGGCGGCAAAAAAACATTTGCAACCACGTTCTGTCCTCCAAAAGGTACCATCTTAAGTAATACCGCTCCTATTTCAGGTATACTTGGTAAATTCGGAGGTTTTGGTATTTTTGCAAGCTCCAGCAAAAACAGAGGATCAACAGCGCTTGGCCCAAGCAGTGATGCCAATATAGGCTGTTTAATGTCTTCATTAACTGGTGCTAATGCTTTTTCATATGTATCAAATATTTTATCTTGAAATTTTCCACTAACTTGACGATCAAGAATATTATTTAACGTTAATATTGTTTTAGGTGCAAGAGGCATAGGTTCAAAACATTTAACTGGTTGTTCTTTACCCATAGAAAGCTCTGCCGTCTTTACCGCCGCGTGTTTCTTAGCAACCTCCGTTAGATTACCTTTATCATCTGTCATTCCTGTGCTTTCAGTTGTAGATGCCACGACTAGTTTCCTTTAACAAGAATCTTTGATGCAAATGCACAGTGATCTTCTTTAAATTCAAGACGAGCCTGATCTCTTTCTGCACCAATTAGCGCGTTTCCGTCAGTAAGCACTGGGTGTTCGATTGTTTTTCCTGCGGCTGTGTCAGCCGGTAATGCAGAACATAACAGTGCCCTATCTGCATCTGAGCCTCCTAATTTTATAAAACCTTCTTGCCCAGGAATAATAATAACATCACCGTCAGCGGTAATCGTAATTCCGCATGAATTATCTGGATTTGCTTGATTTTGAACGGTAATTTTAATATTTTGCCGAGCAACAAGACGGATTGTATCTGCTTTTGCAGCAACTAATGATCGCTCAGCAGATAGTGTATTCGCAGACTCTCTTGTTCTACCAGCAGAAATTTCAGAAGCGGATAATTCATTTTCTGCGTCTGCCGGACTTGGTGTATCATGTTCAAATCGTATGTTAAATAAGCTATCAGGATCGCGTAGGGATGATACAACTATCCTTGCTTTATCTAGTTCATAATCTGGATCGCCTTCTATTTTATTTTCTGAACTATTAATTTTTTTATGTGTTTCATTATTACCAAAATCGTTGACTACCGTTTCAACACCAGTAAGCACACTTTGTCCTCTTCCTGCAACTATATCAATTTCCCCACTAGGCGCTACGACATTTGCCGTGGGGTTTATAATATTTGCACTTGACATAGATATATCTACTACGTTAGAACGAGCATTACCTAATGATATTAAAGTATTGTTTGACCCCTGCATTACAAGATCTCCTGGGCCTTTAGTAAACCTCGGTACCGTCTCGTGTTTTGTTGTTGTCTCTGCAAACGATTTTAAAGCAATCTCTAAATAACCAGTGCCTGTAGTATCTTCCAGTGCTCCTGAGTTTGTATGTGTATCATTTCCAGAATTATTGCTTGGAATGCTCAGCCCTTCTTGTGGCTTCGCGCCTGCTTTTTGTGCAGCAGTTAATTTTTTTACGCTTTTCTTAGGAAGCAAACTTCTTTCAGAATGTGTATAATTTACATCTTCAATTGTTCTTGATTCATGAATTCTTGTTAGCCAAAAACCTTTTCTTGACGTAATATCAACCTCATTAGGATTTTCAAACATTACCCAGACATGTTCCATTGGTTTAACCGGGAGGGACATATGAGATGAGAAAAATGGAAAAAATATCTGATCAATAGGTTCAGCGTCTTCAATATATTCTGTTCTTGCTAGTCTTGCAATTATTGTATTTCTTGGTAAATCGTTAACGTCTCTTACACCGGCGGCATCAAGTATTTCTGATAACAAACTGCTACCTTCTGATGATGTTTTATATAAAACAGGGTCTGCAATTACGTCTACAACGACAGCTCGTAAAAATGTTGGGAACGCCATATTTATCCTTCAATTGTATTAAATATTTCATCAACATTAATAGTTTCTTTTTGCTTCTCACTTGATGCAATAAGTTCTGCAAGCTTGATTAGTTGATCATTTGCCTTGTTAAGGCGCTCAAGATACTTTGTTGCTTGTACACCAAACGTTGCATGATTAACCTGATCTTGAAATATTTTATTGCTTACATCTTCATATAAATCAAAAGCATGCTGGCGATCTAATAATGCATTATTATAAATTTCAAGCCATAGGCTTTTCTTTTTATCATCAATATCTGTTAATGATTCAAGAAGCTCGTTAAACTTTTGTATTTTTTTTACTTTATTTGTGCTAACAGTAACAAGCGAAGTATTTATTTTTTTGTCATCAGATGAAAAAGTTGAATTCTTCATGTTTCTTTAGTTCCCTATAATGTTTTTTAATTGAATGCAACGTTGTCGTTAATTGTTTTTGATTTAATCCTGACAATTCTTTTATATAGAGTAAAACAGCACTTTTATTTAATAGATCTATATCATCAATATTTTCAAATATTGTTATAATTGATGCAATACATAATAATTCATTTTGATTTCTAAGGCGTGATTTTATCTCAAACAAAGCCTTCATTATGCCTTGCATCAATTCATTTTTTGTAACAATTTCATCTTGAGCACTTAACGTTTTATATTCTTCAATTGACTGTTGTTCTGGTGACGTTAATTTTGTTGAATCATCCATGCTTACAATTCGTTTTGAATTTTTGGCGCGCTTTTTAGATTTAACAATCAACCATCTTTTTGCAACAACATTAAAATAACTAAAGGCGTTTGTTCCTCTAGAATTATCAAATTTTTGCATAACCTCGTATAAAAACGTTACACAATCGTTTTTTAATTCTTCATATGTGCAATTCCCAGAAAATCCGTATATATTAATTAAATTTTCAACAAGCTTATTATAAGCAGGCATTATATCATTTCGATATAATTGCTCACGCTCATCAATATTAGTTGCGGCAACGTATTTAACTATTGCAGCTTGCGTATTTTGATCAAAGTAATATTTTTTACCTGATTTTTTACGTCTTCTTTTGATAGTCTTTTTTGTTACAGCCTTTTTGGCAGTAGTCTTTTTTTTACTAGTCTTTTTAGCAGTAGTCTTGTTTTTCTTAGTTACTTTTACAGTAGTCTTTTTTTTCTTAGTTGTTTTTACCATTATATTAAAAATCAATCATTAACTAATTGAAAATTTAATACAAAATAGAATTTCAGTAAATATTTATTGCTTAAATGCACATATACGGTCATAATTATAGTTTAAAATTTTTAAATTTAAATCATCTACAACATACTTTATAACTTCATTACTATCAAGATTATGTAAATAAGGAGTTTGCATATCTTCCCACGTTAATCGTTCATAAATAGTTTTTGTATCATATTTTGTCGTAAGTTCTTTTAATTTTTGCCTATAACTTAAATATTTTGATTCTGTCTTAGACTTTAAAAATCTATCAAAATCAGACAAATTTTTAACATTATTTAAAGAATTAATTTCTCTTTTTCCATTATCAATTAAAAATTGTCTAACTAATTTCATATCTTCATTTAAAAATATTTCTCTAAGATCATATGTAACCTGTGGAGTAGTTTTTTTTGTAAAGAAATTAAAAACAAGAATACCATTTGGTACAAGTAATTGTGATAAGTCGTACAATGTTTTTTTATAATCGCGAGTATGATGTAAAGCCATATGATGTATAATTGCACCAAAAGATTTTGGCCTAAAACATTCATTCATCTTTTCAATATCAAGCTGTACAGGAAATATTCTATCTGAAAAAGTATTTTTTATGGGTAAACTAGTATGTATCTTGGAATATGTTGATGATGAATCTTCAGGAATATTCTGATTAACAACCATATCATTTATAAATTTAGGCCCGACGCTTGAACCATCGCATGCAACAACATTTTCAAATCCTAGTTCAAGTGCGGCTATTGAAAACCTGCCTAATCCACAACACATGTCAAGTAACGTGTGGGAAGCCTCTTTGTGTAATTTATTTACGCCTATAAAATTTTTAAGCTTAATTAATCGTTGTTGCCCCCACTCTCTATTATGTTCGGCACTTAATTGATAATTCCAAAATGAATCATAAAACTCTGAATTTTTAGGTAAACTATGTGTAAAAACAGGCTTATTTAAGAATTTATCTTTATATTCTTTTGCCGCTAATTCTGTTAATAATTCTATTTTATTCATCATTACTTTCTTTCGTTATGCGGTCTGCAACATCAACAATTACATTTTGAGATTTACGTAATTCATTTAATATAAATTTAACCTCAGGTGTATCAACTAATAATGGGCGATCAAGTAATTTTTCAATATTATCATAACAATTATCAAGTTGTTTTAATGATTCATTAATATTATCTTCAAACAATATCGAATATTGCACAAATTTTCGAAGAAATATTAAAGATATTATTAATAAAATTAATAATATAACATTAAAAATAATTGAAATGATCATAAAAACTTACCTAGTATTTCATCGTATTTTTTCGAAACTTCATCAATACTTAATTTATCAATAAGTTTTGTAGATAACTCATTAGCCCATTGTTTTGGAATGCTTGAGCTTTTTTTAAATTTTATAACTTTCTTTTTAAAATCATCTTCTTTAGCTTCTGCCCATTTTGAATTTTCCATAAAAATTTTATTGTCAACTCTTTGTTTTGTAACATTTTTTAGATCATAATCTAATTTTATAAATTTTCCTAGATTCATAAAATCAAGATGGCCTGACCAATTCGTTGCAATAACAGGCAATCCGCTTGCGGCAGCTTCTAGTATTGGTAAGCCGTACCCTTCACCTCTAGTTGCTGTTATAAGTGCTTTAATTGTTTTTTCTTTGTACAACATAGCAACATGTTCATCAGACATCGGACCATGGACGAGATGTACTTTGGGAAATTCACTTTTTCTAACTTCTTTCAATAATTGATCAATAACACGCTTTGTTATTAATTTATCAAGTTTTGTTTGTCTACCACTATTCGTTTTAATTATGATACCAACGTCTTTATCATCTTTAAACGCTTCACATAGCCACTTAATAGTGTTAAAGGTATTTTTTCGATCAGCTAAGACACTTTTTGCTGTTAATTGCCCAAATATTAAAAAATTAAAATTTGTACCTAACTCTAGTGTTAACTTGTTTTTTGTAGTTGATATAAATTCATTATATGATTCAGGTACAACATCAATTTCTGTCGTAAGTTGTTTTGATAATTGTTGTGATGTTTTAAGAAATACATTTTTTGTAAACTCTGACGGTACAATAACATGTGACATTGCGTTAATACAATCAAGCCATTGTGGGTTACATATATCAGTTTCAACTCCTGCGGTAATTCCTATATTTTGTTTACCAACTGGCCTCCATTCATTTGGCAAAATATTTTGAATAGTCAAATCTGGCTTTCTATCTGAACCATTAGTTAAGTTCATAATTTGGCCTACGAAGCCATCAAGCATATTTGCGTCCAATAACCATGGTGTTCTACCCCATGGAACTGGCTTAATTGCTAAATTAATTTTACCTGAATTATGTTTATTAATTAAATATTTTGCTATTTGTCTTGAATGAACACCATAACCACTTGTTGTTAAACAAGGTGCAACAAATAATACATTTTTAGTCATAATTTTTGCCTTTAAAATGTTGTAACATCCCATTTTGGTTTGTTTTTTGCGCTATTGAAATCATTAATTACCTTTTCTAGTGTTTGATCCCATAACGTCGTTATTTTTTCCATGCTATATTCTGATATTGCATATTCTCTTGCTTTTTTACCTAACTCAGCACGTTTTTCTGGACCAAATTCAAACATTTGCATAAAAGCATTTGCAACTGTATTGTTATTTATATGATCTTCATATATGTAAGGTACCATTTGTGATCCAACGAGGTTTTTTACTTCTGGCTCTAATGCAATTCCATTATGTTCACCTGTATCATTATTAACAACTTGCCTACCAAGCCCGCCTGTTTTTAGCGCAATAATAGGTTTGGCGCAGTACATAGCTTCAAGTGTTGGTAGCCCAAACCCTTCATTTGATGCAATATTAACTGCAAAATCAATTGAATTATATAATCGATTCATATCTTCAAACGCAAGTCTTTGTGTAGAAAATATTACGTTTTCTTCTAATCCAAGCATTTCAACTATTTTTTGTAAATTTGGTCCTTCTTGATCAAATGGATCTGTATGCATAACAAGGAGTGCCTCCCGTGTATTATGAGTTTTTTCAAGATTATCAAGAAATATGCTCCATGCAGATAATACATCACCAGGATGTTTTCTTCTTGCATTTCTATTAACCCATAATGCTTTAAACCAATTTTCCTTATTATGATACAAGTTCTTTTTTACCATACGTATCTCTATATCGGAAAGAGGATTATAAACGTTTAAAGGTAATGCGTGCGGAATATAATTTGTTTTATCCGGGAAGCGTTTTTTTACCATATCATACGTAGGTGTATTAATACAATTAATAAGATCTGTTGATTCGTATAGTACTTTGTTAAAGTCAGGCCAAGGATAATTATCCCACAAATGCCAATATACAATTGGGCATATTTGATGAACTTCTTCTTCCATTTCCCAAACCCAAAGAAAAAACCTAGGATCTGTAAACAAAAATAGTGCGTCTGGACGCTCTGTTGCTAATGTTAGTTTTAACAAATCCGGCGATCCAAATCCATCGGTTGGCCTAATTATGAAATCATCATTAACCTTTGTGACGTTATAATCGTCATGTTTCATTGCACCGCCAAAAACACGAAATGAATATTTACCTGTTTCAATAAGGCTGTTGATTAACCACCTTGCTTGGCACCCGACACCTGAAGTGCTTAATGGATGATCGGCTAGCATTAAAATTTTCTTTTTAGTCATATTATTATTATACGTGTTATTGTGCAAATGTTTATGGACAGTGTTCTGTATCTTTGTACTCGCACCATTTACATGATTCCCTATTTTTAATCGCGATGCCTCTATTCATTGAAGCAATCATATTATTAATTACTTTAAATGCTCTTCCTGAGCTTACTTCACCAACAGATACAGGTACAAATTCACAACGCTTTCCATTTTTGCCGGCGCGCTTACATAAAATGAACCCGCATTTAATATCTTTTAAAGGTATATTATGTTTATTTGCCCAGAAATTCTTATACAGTATTAATTGCATCGTAACTTCAAAAGACTGTTTTTTATATTTCGGCCAACCCCAACTACATGTTTTATAATCTACGATGTAATATTTTTCTTTACCTTTTGAATCTTTTGATTTAATAATCCCATCAATATATCCTTTAAATTTTAAACCTTCCTTTTTAGGCAAGTTTTCGTATAATTGTTCTTCGGCAGAAACAAATTCCCAATCGCCAAAAGTATCGTCAAAAAATTGTGGCACATCATTTAAAATATTTTTTGCAATGTCAATCCATTTTTGTTTATCTGCAAAATTATGTTCTGCCCAAGCCTTATCAATTACATTTGTTGCAAAAGTAATATCCATTTGTTTTGTTTTGATAAAATTTTCATTTGCCGCGTGAATTGCAATACCAAAATCAAGATATTCTGATCTGGTAGATAAATCAATACAGTTAATATATTTTAACCTATGCTTCCAAGTGCATTTTGACCATTCGCTAATTTCAGAAAACGAAACGTGTTGCTTATTTGTAGGTAATAACATTATTATTTTATAGTAGATTAATCTTCTTCATTTTTTGAAATTGCGCGGCCCTTTAACTGTTCCCAATCACGTTGTGGCCTTACTTCAATATTTTTTTCCCAAACACCATTCATTACAGATGGATTAACACCTAAAGATTTTGCAACAAATATTAATGCGTTAAGATCTTTTGGGAAACAAGAACCTCCGAATCCAAACGCAGGCTTATTTGTGTTGTCATCAAGCGGCATAGGACCAGGTACCGACCAGTGTGAACTGCCTAATCTATTGTCATATTTTGCATATTCAATTACCTTATCGTAATCAATATCTAGCCCACTACAGATTTGAAATATTTCGTTTGCAAAAGATACCTTAGATGCTAAGAAACAATTTGTAACATATTTAATCATCTCTGCAATCGTAGAGCTTGTTTTGATAATAGGTACCTTAGGAAAAGCAGACTCAAACACACGTTTCACAGCGCCGCTTGCCGGTCGAGGACCTCCAATTATTATTCTGTTTTGATTTTTAAAATCTTCAACTGCATTTGCTTCTGTTAAGAATTCAGGATTAAAAACAACCGTAAGTCCTGTTCCTTTAAATTTTTCATTCCACTTAGCTGTTGTTCCTGGAGGTATAGTTGATTTAACTACGGCTGTTCTTGTACCGGATATGTTAGATAATTGTGTAAGTACTGACTCAACTATGGATACATCACACATTCCTGATTGTCTCATTGGAGTAGGTAAACATACAAAATATACACCAGTAAATAATTCTTGTGATTCTGAATTAGAAACAAGTTCATGTAAATCAACAAAACAATTTGTTGCACTATCAGAAAATTTTCCTGATATATCACATGCATTTATATCATAGGTTTTTGAAAATCCTGCTGTCACAGAACCCCCAACAAATCCCTGGCCTACTACGCTAATGGATAATTTCATTTATTCTCCTTAAAATATTAAATTATTTTCTGCGGCGCTTTTCAGCGACGAGTTCTTCTTCAATTTTACTTGGTTCAAATAATGATATTAACAAGTCAATATCGCTATTTGGTATATCTTTGGCTGTAACACCACTTAATACTCCACTGTTGTTAAACATTTTGTCTAAACCATTTATAGTCAGGCTTTTAAATAACATATCGGATACATATGCTTTACTTTTTTCGGTTATATCAAATTCACAATTTACAAATATCTCAAGCATACCTCGTTTAATATCTTTGTGTATCTCGTAAAATACGTCTTGATCCATAGGTTTATTTACATATCTTTGTAACCGCTGGTTCAAAAATCTCTCAATTAATTGTGTAAAAAATACTTTATTCATTTAATCTTACACTCCTCATATTCTTTTGTTTTTGTTTTGTTTGTATTATGCATACGATATCTATAAAATGGTATTTGAAGATGATGTATTTTATAATATTCACCTAGTCTATGTCTTAATTCTTCTTCTTCACGGTGGCGTTGATCTTCTTTATATCCACCAAACTGTAAAAGCTGATCTCTGCGATACATTATACCACAAGAAATATTTTCTTTACTTGCGTATTTTCTTTCAATAAAGTTTTCATGATCATCAACCATTTCATAGTCACATGAAACACAAAATGCGTCATGGTTTGATTCCAAATATGTTTTCATAAAATAACACATATCAGAACTTACAAAATCATCTGCATCAACACGAATTACAAACTGTGAACGTGAAGCCCTAACTCCAACGTTTGCACTACCTGCGACACCAAGGTTTTTCGTATTGTTTATTAATCGTACATTATCACCAAAAGGTAAAAGAATATCGTCAACAGGTGTCTTGCTACGATCATCAACAACAATAACTTCTGTGTTAACATTTCGTTGTGACAAACAACTTCTTATACAGCGAGAAATGTATTTTTCATAATTATAATTTGTAACAATAATTGAAACTTCAGGATTCATAATTTTCTTCAATCCACAATTTAAAAATTAATAATGCAAAACTTGAATAAGCATCATTATAAATATCTGTATTTATTTTAATAAATTCATTGCCAATTGTATTACGATTTTTTAATTCAGATATTAAAAAATTATGAAAATTCTTCGTATCTAACATAAAGCCAATTTTGTCTCTGTGAACAAATTCTTTTGAAAAATCTTTTTCTAAAATTGATTTTACAGGAAATTTTCTAATGTTGTTGAATATAATATCGTTATGCATTGCGCAAGAATATTCAACAACATTATGATCTAGGAATGGGACACGTACTTCTAATGAGTTAGCCATTGACAACCTATCAACCTTCTGTAGTATATCGCCTTCCAAAAAGAAACGCATATCTAACAACCTAAGCAATTCCAGATCTTCACTTTTATTATATGCAACCGTATCTTTCATATACCCATATACGTTTATTTGATGTTTTTTACGTAAAATACGATTAATATCATTATTCCTATAAAAGATATTTTGAATTCCTTTGTCTAAATTATTGTACTTATTATATCCGCAAAACAATTCATCAGAACCATCACCACCTAGAGCAACTGTTATGTGCTGTGATATTTTTTTTGATATCTCATAAGTCGGTATCATTGATGAATCTGCAAAAGGTTGGCCAAATAGCCTTAAAAGATACTTTAATTTTTGAATTGTTATATCATCATATTCAATTGCTAATGTTGTGTGATCAGTGTTATACTTTTTTGCGACTTTTGTTGCATATCTTTTTTCATTTAAAGTATCATCACGAATCTCTGCATTATATGTCTTAACAGAATTATTAGATATACGTGACATAAGCCCTGTAATAATACTTGAGTCAACACCACCTGATAAATAAGCGCCATATGGAACGTCACTATTCATTCTTAACCTAGTTGCATCAAACAATAGTTCATGAAGAACGTCAATATTTGTCTCTGCACGATTAATTATAGGAATATTCCAATATGTTTTATCGACAAGATCTTTATTTTTTATATCATATTCTAAATAATGCCCTGGCTCTACTGAACTTATTTGATTCCAAATTGTAAGTGGTGCGGAAATATAAAAACTGGCAAAATACATTGATAATGCACTTGACGAAATACTAAGATTATGTTTTCCAATTATATCAACCAAAGGTTTTAATTCGGAACAAAAAGAAAACCCATTTATAGTAGAATAAAATAATGGTTTTATTCCTAGCCTATCCCTTGCTGCAAATAACACTTTTTTTCTTTTGTCATAGATTATAAATGCAAACATTCCATTAAGCATTTCAAGTGTTTTTGTAATTCCAAATTCTTTATATGCACTTAATATTACTTCTGTATCTGATCGTGTTGAAAATGTGTGCCCTAATTTGATGAGCTTATTTTTTATGCTCCTGTAATTATAAATTTCACCATTAAATATTAAAACAGCGTTTTCATCATGCATTGGTTGATGACCACCTGCTTGATCAATAATAGATAATCTTGTATGCCCAAGTGATACATTTACATCGTGAAAATATCCTCTGTCATTTGGGCCGCGGTGCGATAAACTGTTTAATAAAAAATTATCAAATCTATGTCCAACCGTAGTACCGATAACGCCACACATTACTTTATTTCTTTATATTCTAAATTTGGATATTCAAAATGCCTTTTTACAGCCTTACCTTGTATTGCAAGATCAATCATAGGTAACCTAGCTATGTTGTATTTTTGCCGTATATCTGAATTTATACCAAATTCTTTTGTTGCGGTTAATGATTTATTGTGAAACGTTCGACAATATAATTGTTCTTGCAAATTATAAATACTATGTTTTGATAATATACGTAAAAATAAGTCAGTATCTGCTGCAATCCTTGTTTGGGCATCCCAGCCGCCTAATTCGCGCAATATTTTATGCGTTAACATTATTGTACCATTCATACAAAATTTTAACTTTAAGTAATTGTTATAATCATACAATAAACTATTTTTTGCATCAAGTAATATTTCATTTGTGATTTCATAATCATATGTATTTATTCTAGTATTTTTAACAAAGCTGTTATTTGAAACTGTATGAGAATCGCTATTTTTATTAAATTCTTTTACTGCCGTTCCTACACAAACAACTTCTTTATCCAGCATAAAATTTATCTGTTTTTCAAATCTTTCCTTTTCACTCCAGTCATCAGAATCATGTAAAGCAATAAATTTATGATTACAAAAATTACGTAAAATATAATTCTTACCTGCGTATGTTCCAACATTTTTTGGGGAACGTATAATACGCAGTCTTGTGTCCTTGTATTTTTTTAATAATTCAATAGTTGAATCATTACTTGAATCATCAAATATGTGTAAAGTAAAATCTGTAAAAGTTTGATTTAAAATTGAATCAACACATTTGTTTATTGTGTTTTCTGAATTATAAGTACATAAGATAACATCTAACATATCAGTGGAGTCCTTGAATCGTATTCATTTTTATATTGTAAGTATCTTGTTATTGTATTTGGGCACATAATCCTTATCGTATTAAACGTCTTGTTATCCATATGTTTTGACATGAATAATTTACCTTTGTTTTTTAAAACTTTTCCACATAAATTTTTTGTTTCAATATTATACAAATTATTACATAACAAATTAATACCTGTGTTGCATGTTTTCATAAAAACACTGTATATATTATCACCTGATTCTAAATCTGATGTCCTTTTTTGCGCTAAAACATGACCTGAATCAATTCCTTTATTTATAAAATGTAAAGTACAACCAATAGCTTCTGGATGATCACAATATATTGCCCAATAGCAACTGTCAACACCTCTGTGTTTTTGTACAAGACCTGTGTGAATATTAATAATTCCTAATTCTGCCGTTTTAATTATTTTTTTTTCTAGCAACCCACAACCAAATGTTAAAATAACATAAGGATTTATCTTTTTTAACGCCTTTTTAATTTTTTTTGTATTAATTTTCTTGTGTTCGACAATAGTATATGGTACACTTAAACTCGATACAAATTCATTAAACTTTATATCACCAAAATATTCTATTTCAGCAGTTGAAAATTCATAATCACTTTGTGGTTTCTTTTCAAAAAATATATGAGAAACGTTATTATTCTTTAATATTTCACTAACATAAGTTAAATGACGCGGATATGTTGATGTGATTATTACTTTTGTCATAATGTTAATTTATTGTTGCATAAATATTGAAATGATTCACAATATTTTTTGTTGTTTTGAAAACCTCTTACAACACTTAATGATTTCATAAAACTAGTAATATTTTCTGTTAACAAATCTTGTTGTGATTTATAATTTTGAAAAGCTTCGATTTTTTTATTAACATCATTTTCAGTTACTTCAACAGATATATCAATAGTAGAGTGTGGTTCAAGTACTTCATACGTTAGTCCAAGTATTGGCTCATGACACTTACCTAGTTCACCATGTATATTTTCATAGGATTTATAATAAGATTCTCTCGTAATCTCATACACTGCTTGGTGATCTCTATGAAAATCGTGTTTTGAATGAGTTAAAATTAAGTCTGGTTTGTATTCACGAATTAAAGAAATTGTATTGTGCAACACATCTTGTGTATTATTTAATTTTTGACAAGGATAATTTAAATCAACTATATTTTTTACTCCTAATATTTTTAGTGCATTAACTGATTCATTTTGGCGTGTTGTTATAATATTACTTGCGTAAGATAATGACTGATCAATTCCTGTTGACCCATTAGTAAAAAATACAACTGTTATGTTTGCAAAAAAATCAGACAATTTTGAAAGCGTAGCCCCACAACCGATTGTTTCATCATCATGATGAGCTGCAAAAACAAGAACGTTTTTAAATTTTTCAATCATATATCTAGATTATAAATTTTGCGTTAATTTATCAATCTGCTTTCTTAAATTACATAGTCCATCATAATCCATTGAACATGTATGCGCGCTCTCTGTTTTACATTGTAAGTCATGATCAAGAGTAAAATGTTTTTCAAGCACTGTTGCGCCGCGCGTGACTGCTTCAACGCATGCACCAATACCGATTGAATGATCACTATATCCTATTAAAGGGCTGTTGAACTCTAGAGGCATTTGTTCTACTGCTTCTTTGTATGTATGAGGATATTTTGCATAACAATGCATATATAAAACATTTTTATTATCAAAAGGAAAATCTTTCTTATCCCACTTTCCTAATGAACAATATGTTTGAATACCGGAATCTATCATTTTTTTACAAAAATCAAAATCCCATTCAATCATTGAACTTGCAATTTTATTTGTTTTAATCTTTTCTTTTATAATCCAATCAAACCTATCTTCATGAAAAGGTGATGCGAAGAAATCAATATTAAGTTTTTTTGAAAAATTATGCAATCTTTTAAATTGCCGTCGCGACATTGTAAGATATTCCCACAATTCACGATTATCACCAGGCATCCTATATGTATCCCATAATTGTACCTTTACTGCATTTGCGCCTGCCATTTTTGACTGTAGGATCATTTGTTCTGCTTTTCTTGCAGACCCACCCCATTGTCCACACAATTCTGAAACAATATATACTTGTCTTTTGCTCATAGACAAAATTATTAAACTTTGTCTTAATTTTATAAAAATATATTAATGCTTTATCTTTTTAGATGAGCAATATAGAAACCATTATGCCAAAGATTATTTTTTCTGCCTAATTCGTTACGTTTTTTTCTTGACATTGTTTTAATTTCTTCAGAAATATCTTTATTTTTAATGGTAAATTCCTGTACTAAATTAAAGTCTGAATTTGCAATTGTATCGGCTGTGCCTTTATGCACACCTTCTTGTATTGATGCACAAAAATAATCATCAACAATGAATATAATTTCATCAGCTAGTAATTCTGAAAAATACGATAGAGCTTTTGATTGAGATTCATATGAATGATCACCATCATAAAACAGTATATCAATTTTATGCTTTATGTTATTTTTTAGATTATCTAAATTCCAACAATCACTATTTATAAACGTAATATTTCTATCTGCCGTAGAATATTTGTTAATATGTTTTTTAATTGTACCTTCAGAATTCTTATATTTTGACCAATTATCAACACCATAAAAATTTCCAAAATTATCATAACATGCCGCAAAAAAAGATGCACCATGTAATATACCAATTTCAAGATAATTTACTGTTTTTTTTGCTTTGCATAACTGATTAATTAAAGTCTGCGAATTATGTGTTGACATAGGATGAGGCTTCGGCTTAAGCCTTAAATCAATCACATCTTTCTCTTGTATTAAATTATCTGCATCACTAGCAAATTTAATTGCATCTTCAATAGTTTTTGAATAGCTCATAATATTTTCCTCTTTTAATATAAATATTATGAGTTATGTATTAATTGTCATAAATTTATGAAATATTGCCTAGTTTTATAACCGTTTGAACATCTTCTAATGTATGTATATCATATGATTCACAAATAATTACACCGCAATTTGTACTTAAATCTTGCTGAAACACATAATCACCACTAAAGATTCGGAAGGCAGCATTTTGCATTAAATTGTTATCAACACTGAATATTTCATCTTTATTGTTGTCTAACATTTTTTTTATTCCTGCATCAATTTGATGACTTTTTATTTCAGGAGAATTTGCCTGTAATGAAACGTATACATCATATTTCTTTGCACGTTTTTCAATATGTTGTGCAGCAGCCCTAATTGCAACTTGTTTATACACATGATCCTTTGCAAGTTCAGGATCTCTTGTATGAACATTAGCACCATATTGTTTTGCAACTCTTGAAACATCCTCTGAATCTGTAGACACCCATATATCTGGATTATATGATGATTTTTTGCATGCATCGATTACCCAGCCAACCATTGGCTTGCCTAATATTGGGTAAATATTTTTATTCTTTAGACGTTTTGAACCGCCGCGGGCAGGTATTATAACACATACGCTTGTCATGTTATAGCCTTTTCAAATGCAGTTTTAAAACTATCACGTACAAATATTCGTATATGATCATCTGTTGGTGGATGATCTAAATTAAAATGTTTTTGTACCTGATCAATAAATTCCTGAGTACATTCAAGTTCAAGAATATTTCCTGTTTTTAGTTGAATATTTTTTGTAAACGTTTTTTGTTTCATAAAAAGTTATTTAATTATAACTCTTCTTTTAATAATGTTTTAATAAATTTTATAAGTGATTCATTAACGTTTTCATTTGTGCCTGAAACCTTAACTGGAGGAGCTGTATCTTCTATTTGTTCAGGTTCTTTTTTTACAATATCGGATAACTTTTTTTCTGGCTTTTGTACTTGTTCTTGATCACTTGGGTCAGGTGCATCCTCTGCGGCAACTTCGCCTGTAAGGATTTTTGCCAATGCAGTCATGTAAGTATACATGCCCATTCTTTCATCAAGAGAAAGACTATTGTAATATTTTTCAAGTTCAGCAGAAACAATCGCGTTGTCAACAGATCTACCGGAGCGCATTGTATTTAGCTCATCTTCAATAATTTGAAGCGTAAGGTTTTCTTTTGATACAAGGCCAATCGGTGAGATTTGTTTTTCAACTGGGCTAGTGCCCTCAGGTTCCTTTTTAGGTTCCTTTTTAGGTTCCTTTTTAGGTTCCTCTTTAGGTTCCTCTTTAGGTTCCTCTTTTTTATCTTCATCTTCTTCTTGAAGCGTTGCAAGATTAACTGCTTCATGAATACTACGCTTAACAATTTGCTTTAATAAAGAATTTATCTTTTTATTTTTTAGTCTTGAAGACATATTATTTTCCTTTAACTACAAATCGATTAACAGATTTTTCAGAATACATATCACCATATTCTTTCATAAGATTTCTGTTATTTTGTAATTTTTTATTTATTGTCGTTTTATTATCTTCTTCTCTGGAGACTATATCATTTATAAATTTATCAAAACACATTGTTTCTTCCGTTAGAAGAACGTCATCATCATCATGTGCAACTTCTTTTATTTCAATAGTAGGGTCTAAATCTAAATCTTTTTCAAAATCAGGTAATTCTTCTTTATCGTCTTTTGGATAGCGTTGGTCAATTAAAAAGTCTTCAACGTCAAAAACATCATCTGCAGTAGGTGGTAATGCAAGCCTTTCAGTTTCGTTACCTTGTGTATCATAACACAAAACAATTCCACCGCCATGCCATGCCCATACTTTGTCGCCAAATACCCTAACAAGATATGCACCATCAAGTTCTTTAATTAATTTATTCATGTTAATTTCCTATAAAGCTCTGCTATATATATTATAATTATTTTCTAAATTTTAATTTTACCTTAATATATTTATCGTTTTTAAATTTTAAACTTTTTTTAAGCATTAAAACAGAATCAAATACTTCAATCGATGAATTATCAAAATTAACAATATTAATAGAAGATACTAGATTATTTTTTGACATTAACAATTTTGTGTTATCAATTGTTGTAAGTATAGTTAAAACAATATTTTGCTTATTAAAAATAATTTTGTCAATTACGCATTGAATATTATTGTTATTTTTTAAATTTAATTGTGCATAAATTGAATTATCATATTCAATATCATCATCTGCATATAATTCATGTAGTACAGATTTATCTTGTTTTTCAAGCGTATCTGCGTTTAATCTTCCTTTAAGTTTGTCACTTATTATGCATGAATCATCATTAGCATTTAAATCTTCGAACATTTATTTTTCAATCATAATATTTTGATAAAACGCCTGCATTAAATCTTTATATAACGCATCAGCATATTCTGCATAATCATAATCAAGCTGTGTTATTGTCTTGATATCGTGTGTATTGACTTCAATAGTAACTTTATTTCCTTCGACGGTTAATTTTGCAAAATGATCATGATCATCTTCGTAATCAATTAATTCATTTAAAAACAATTTTAACACCCTAGTATCTTCAAGATCAAATACTTTTCTAAGCCTTAATGGTGATTCAACTGTATGCCATTCAACTTGAAAATTCTTTGGTGCATTACGTACTTTTACTAACCCGTTAGTTTCTAACATGGTCTCAATTAACGTATTACCTTGTTTTGCTTCGTTAATAAACCTTTTTGTAAGGCAATCTTTAATACTTTTTGCTTTCATAATATATTATACTATAGTTTGATGCCTTTTTTTCTGGCTGCTGCAAGTATATATTTTCTTAAAAATTCTCTGTACCCATCTAGCGACATAACAATGTCTGGATTTTTTCGCAACAATTCAACATCTTCTTGGCTTAGCGGATCATTACCTTTTTTAGCTGACTTTTCAAGATAGTCAGTATAATCATTTACCGCAGTTAACTTAATTTGTTCAAGTTCACCTGGCTCAAGGTCTTTTAATATAAATCGTAATTTACCTATTGCCTGTTGCTCGATTCGCTTTACACCTGATGGTCCTGCGGCACCAACCTGCTTTGCAATATTATCTAGCGTATTTTTATCTTGGGCGCTGCGCTGTGAAGCATATCTTTGTTCAAGCTCTTCATCTTCATCTGCTGCAACGTCAAGAGGATCAGCGTAATCATTCGGTGCTTCAAATAATAGTTTTCTTACGTATTTTCTTAGTTTTGATTCTGACATCTTCATTAGTGCATCTCCCGTAGTAATAACATATTTTGACATAAGCTTTTTAAAATCATTATAAAAATTTTCTATATCGTTTTGTTCAATATGTTTTGAATATTCATATAAACTCTTTGCCAATTGTACATTGTTAACAGGCAAGAAGTCATCTTCATCGATTGGCATATTTTCAAACGATAAATGTTGAATGCTATTATTAACATCAATTTCATCAGCCATTTGTTTTGCTTTCTTGATTGTTCGGTTCATACTCTTGTGTTAATGATCCGTTCTCAACTTTGTATCTTGCTTTAGTCCAGCGGCGCCCACCATATAATGTTAATATCGGAATAAAATATGTACTAGTTGCACCAACATCAAAAGGGCGAAATTTTATCCCGCCGAAACCTTCAAACATACTTAAGATATAAGCGACTGTCGTAACAAGAAATGCTATCCACATTAACGTTACTGTTGCTGATCTATCACCGGCAGAATTCTTTATCCACATATCGTTCTCCATTAAGACTTTTGTTATTAAATATTACATTACTTAACAATTATTAATAAAGTTATTTAAATGCCTCAGATGTTGCGTATACCGTTGCTACTGTAATTACGGTACCAAGAATAAATCCTCCTGCAACGCCACCAACAAACCACCATTCAGTTTTTGGATCTGTATTTTTTTCAAGTGTCTTATTTAATAGCTTGATTGTATCATCTCGTGATGATAATTTTATTTGGCAATTATTTTTATATGTATCGTGTGTAATACTAAGCTGCGCATATTTTAAATCAGTATTTGCCTTTTGGATTGCTAACTCTTTATCAATTTTTAACTGACACTCAGAATTATAACTTTCAAGCCTAGTTATTAAATCAGCAACAGCTTCAGGACTAAGTAAAACTCCACTAAAAGGAGCTGTTTGTCCTTTTTTTAGCATTGACACAGCCTTTCCAACGCTAATCTCACCTGGTTCAAGTGCAGGTGGCGGTGGTAATATATCTGATGTAAATATTCTTTGTTTATTACTTTTTAGTGGCGTAGAAGGAAGTCTTGTAAATGCACCAGTACAGCCTGTAGTGCAAAAAAGTATTACAAAAATTAATATTACACTTATATTTTTTCTGTTCATACACAATTATAACATGTATATAAACATATTGTATATTAACTATTCTTGTGGTGGTATGTACTTCCAACCTGTCACTTTAGCCAACTCTTTTGCTAATTGTTCAGGATCACTATTGTTTTTTAACAATTCTTCAACACGATCTTGTTTATCTTTTTCTAGTTGTTTTTTATGCTTATCGTATTCTTTTTTAATATTTTCAATTTGTTTTTTTGTTTTTTCCTGAGCGTCTTGTTTTTGCTGTTTTGCTTTTGCATTATTATTTTCGATATCTTGAATATCTTTCCTATTTTGCTCTAATGTCTTTTTAAATAGTTCAAAAAATAAATTATCACTATTCCTAGTCAACATGAACATTACAGCACCAGCAACAACAATAAATGGTACGTACCAATAATTTTTAATATAAGTTATTATTTTTTTTATAGTAGTCATAATACAAAGCTATATTCTAGTTTGGAAGTTTTTTATCTTTTACGCCAAATGTTAAAAACGTAACATTATCATCTTTTTCTTTTGCGTCAGTTTCATTCGTTACAATATCGACTAATTTGCTTGTTATTTTATATAGTTCAACACATGATTTTTTATTTTCTACGATAGCCTTAGAAATTATTGAAAATTCTTCAATACTGCTTTGCATATATTGGATAGTTTTTAACGTGTTATTATATTGTTTAAGTAAATCAAGCAAACTATCTTCTAATATTTTTACTCTTTTTTTTAACTGTTTAATTTCACGAATATTTGTTTGTAATTCTTTTTTAGCATTTTTAAAAAAATTAAACATATTAATCCTTAAATGGGCTATCATCACCAATAGCGTCATAAATAGTGTCTGCATCAGAACTATAAAGTTGTTTTAATTGACGTTCCTTTTTATTAACAATAATTTCGCCTAGTAATTCAACAAATAAAGGATCATTTGTAACAATACGATGGGCACATTCTTCAAATACTTCTTGCATTGATAACTTCTTTTCAAAAAGCTTTATTCGAAATGCTGCGTGCGTATCAGACAATAATTTTATATGTATTGATTTTTTATCTGGTATCATTTTAAAATGTTTACGTAGAAGAATATGGACCAGCTGCTCCTGCAAGAGGTGCAGATACATCTTGTTCCATACTGTCTAATTTTATATCATAAACATCAAAAAGTATTTTTTTAAATTCAATTACAATTTCTTCGTCATAATTTTCTTTAAGATGTCCTAAAGCTGAATTAACAATATGACTAGGTACATCTAAGATTTTATCATAATTTTCAACAAACTTTGCTATTTTAGACGTAAATAAATCAACATCTAATTTTATATCATCTTCTGATTTTTCATCTGTTGCTAGTTCATCATAATCAAGCATCATAGAATCAACTTTACCATCTAGTGAGTTAACACCAGCCTGTTTATCTTCAACGTTGACATCTTCAAACAAAAATTCTTTTGTTATTTGTCGTAAAAGCAAGTCTTTATTTCTGGTCATGATATTACTTTCTTAGCGCGTGGCCAATACCTTCCGAGGTTTTAACACGACTTTCTATAACTTTCCAATTTAACTCGCTCATTTGTTTTAATAGATATTTTTTCTTATTTGCCAAATAATCACGTGTATACGCATGTTCCCACATATCCATAACAATAACCGGGTAAACACCTAATGGCACATTTGTATTATGTGAATCAATAAAGAAATTTTGAAATCTTTGTAAAAACATATTATAACCAGTAACAGCCCAGCCATTCCTGCTAGAAAGCGCAGTTGCAATAAAGTTTTTTTGCCAATCATCAAACGTTCCAAAATCACGTGTTAGTCGCATATACGTCAATGATTCAACATAAATTTCTGATGCTGGATCAGATGAGTTTGAAAAATACAATTCATGTAAGTATATTGCATTTAAATTATATGTTTCATCAAGCTTCAGATTTCTAAATGTTGAATTATTTGAATTTAAATTTTCAAGGTCTGCTGCATCAAGTTTGGCACTAATATTATTAAATGATTCAATATATTTTTTATAAAGCTTTAAATGTGACTCTTTTGCAGAAGCAGATAAAGAGTCTGTTATTTGCTCAAATTGTTTTTCAGTAGCAACAAATGCCTCGTTAATATTTTTAGAGGCGTTTGTATCCTCGATACCTAGTGATTTGCTAATAATTTCTTTTATGTTTTGTTTTTTCATTGTTTTTTAATTTATGCTAAAATTCTTATCAATTGCATCATTTGAAACAAGATACTTTTTTTTGTCAGGTGATTCTATTACAGATTCTTTTTTACCTACTTTAACTATTTGATAATTTATACCTGTTTCATTATGATGTATGTTCAACCCAGGACTCAATAGCCCTCCTAGATCTGAAACATCTATTTCGACAACACTAGAATCTTCATTGTCTTTATCTTTTTTTTGTGAATCATCAAGCTTTGATATTTTTTCTAGCGTGCGGTTATACTCTTCACGCATTATTCTGATAAAATCTTTTGAGTTTACTTTTTGTTTTTTCATAACATTATTAAATATTAACTAAAACTTAATTATATTACAGTAAATATTGTCTGGTATTTACTTTTGCTTTATTTAATAAATTTAGTCCTGATATATCCCTATATTTTTCTAGATACACGACAGTTTTAATCCCACCTGCAATTATAGCTTTTGCACATTGTATGCATGGGCTTAGCGTAACATACATTATTTTATCTTTATGATGATGAAATGGGCATTTAATTAGTGCATTAATTTCTGCGTGAATAAATCCAGATCTACCAGGATCTACGCTGTCAGGTTCATGTGGACCAGTAGGATAATTTCCGTTGTACCCTAATGATAATACTGTTGAATTATCACTACTTACTATTATAGCGCCAACTTTCATCCTTGGATCGTATGAACGTTGTGAAATAATATTGGCAAATTTCATCCATACATTATCCCATTCAGGCCTATTTTTATTTATAATCATTTTAAATGTGGAGTGCCTTCATTGAGCCCACTTGTTGTTTGTAGTGCCCAAACAGCATTATGATAAATTTTATTAAGTTGTGCTGCATTACAATAAGACATTCCGCTTTGCAATCCTTTTTTTAGCTCTAGTATAATATCAATCGCAGCTCCTTTATATTTTACAGTTGATGAAATACCTTCTTCTGCGGGCAAATATTTTCCTTTGCCTTTATAGTCTACTTGCGCATCATTGGAAGCCATGCCTCTAAATTGCTTAATTTTTTCGCCATTATCCTTAATAATAACATCACCTGGCGTTTCTTGTGTACCTGATAATAAAGAACCTAACATAACATAATCGGCTCCGGCAACAAATGATTTAACAATATCACCACTATTTCTTATGCCACCATCGGCAATAAGTTTGCATCCTACCAAATCGGCTGCAATAGCACATTCTAATAAACATGAAAATTGAGGAACACCATGACCGGTTACAACACGTGTCTTACAAACAGACCCGGGCCCAACGCCAACCTTTACGACATCTGCACCCCACGAAGCAAGATCATGAACTGCTACTGGGGATGCAACGTTTCCTGCAATTATTGTAATGTCATCGGCAAATTCTTTACGAAGCCAACATAACGTATTTTTTACTTGCGCACTATGACCATGCGCAACGTCAACAACAAATAGCCTAGCTCCAACACCATACAAAGCTATAGCACGCTGTTTGAAATCTTTATTAACGCCTATAGATACGATACATTCACCAGCAATATCTTTACCATCATTATGGCGTACGTTAACATAATCTTTAATAGCACCTTCAGTATCATTAAATCTATGGAGCGCGCCAATTGCACCTATATTCCATAATGCTTTTGCCATTTCAGGGCCTGTTATAGTATCCATGTTTGCACTTATAAACGGAATATCTAGTTTCATACCACCAAAAATCGTAGATGTATCTGCGGCTTTTCGAGATTCAAGCTCAGTATACTGTGGCACAAGAAAAATATCATTATAGGTGTAATACGTTTTTTTAGTCATTTAACAGATTTCCTTCGATGAAAATATTTCTTTATATCCTGAAAAATCTAACCTATCAATAAAAAATTGACTTAATTTCCTATCTTTTATTTTTTTTGATTTTGCCACAAATAAAATCGTTAACCAATCACTCCAAAATGTATCGACATTAGAATTATTATTCATAAAATTTTCATAAACATTTAAAAGTTCGTTTGAATCTTTTGCAGATGATAATCGTTCTTCTGTTGTCATAAGTTCACCAATATTAGGCAATGTTTTCATTGGATGCATTTCATTGTATTTTAGGCGGGCTTCATCATGTTTTTCATTTATAATATTTTTACACATATCAAAATGACGCTGATAGACATGCAAAGAATTGCTGATATGTTTATATGTACCTAATTCTACACCAAGTTCTAATGCTAATAATTCTTGTAACACCGTAAAAGCCGGAACATCATAAGATAACCCAAATATAATATCTGTTGAACGCATATTTGTAATTGAATATAGTTTATTATTTCTTATAAAATATTGCAATGTTAATGTGCAAGGCACATCTAATTTATATTGAGAGTCAGACGGCATTTTAATATGAATTACGGCCCTTCTTGAGTCTTGATCGTTTTTTAATTCATCAATAACATATTGCCATTGCGAAGTTGGAATTGAACTTATGATTGACTTTGCAGGATTACGATTTTCACTTGTAAATATTCTATACCCATATGCCGAATTTGCATGTATACCATCATCTGAAATATTTTTCCAGAATTTTGAATATTTTGATATCCAGCTTGTTTTATTATTTCCTGACAAATACCATAAACATTCGGCTGTCATATATTCAAGTGAAAATTTTCGACTATCTACATATAAAAGTCTATTTCTTGGATTTTTGATTTCAAATGATACGCCTAGCTTCTCTTTTATTTTTAGACCTCTTGGCGATGAAATAAAATCATAATTGTGATATACCTCATTAATTAATGTTTTGAAACATTCGGTGAAATTATCGAAACAATATTCCATTTATTAAAGACCCATGCTTTTAATTGTTCTTTCTAACCCATCCCAAAATCCAACAGGGCTTTTATAGCCTAATTCATCTATGGTTTTTTGTATACATGCCTGAGTATGTTTGACATCACCTGCTCTTTCAGGTGCATGAACAATATTTAATTTTCCAAAGCGCTCTTCTAAAAACTCAAGAATTTGATTATTTGTTGTTCTGTCGCCACATGCAACATTAAAACGTTCACCAAAATATTCTTTATCAATTGTAGAAGCTAAAAAGTTTGCCTGGACAACGTTATCAACATAGCATAGATCACGAGATTGTTCTCCATCACCATCTGAACGTAATTGTTTTCCATCGCGAATTGCGTCCAACCATGCAGCAACAGCGGTTGAGTATGGGCTATCACCTTTTGCTCTTGGTCCAAAAACATTAAAATATCGTAAACATACAGATTGTAAGCCAAAAAGTGAACCAAACATTTTACAATAATCTTCAATAATTGACTTTTGTAACGCATATGGTGAAGCAGGATTTTTAGTCATATCCGTTGTCGTAGGTAGTATGTCTGTATTTCCGTATATTGATGAACTAGATGCAAAAACAAACCTACTTACGTTATCTTTGCACGCGTCTAGCAATGCTAGACTATCTTGCACATTAACTGCATTTGTTATTACAGGTTGTTCAACGGAATATGACACCCTAGGAATAGCTGCTTGGTGCGATATTACATCATATTCTTTATTTTTAATTTTTTCAAGCATTGAATCATGAGAAAAATTACTAATAATGAATTCTTTCACGTTGTGATTAATATTGTTCATATCACCAGCAGACATATCATCAACACCAGTAACTTCCCAACCTTCATTAATAAACCTATCAACAATATGACTACCAATAAATCCTGCTGCACCCGTAACTAATATTCTTTTTGTCATTCTATTTTCCTTTATTAAACTTATTTAAAATATTTGTGGTTTTTAATTTAAAATTTTGTTCAAACGTCATTTTGTTAATCTTGTTACAGTCTGCACCAATTATTCCCATTCTCTTGGTTAATCTTGACCATTTCATGCATGCTGAATCAGTAATTCTAATTCTTCTAGATTTACCTGAGCAATATATTGCAAACCAATTTGCAGGAACATGATGTTTTGACGTTGACTGTATATAGGAATGTAAATAGAAAAACCTATGAGATTGAAGCTTTAAACTGTTACATATTTGTTGTTCTGTATATTTTTTTACCCACCGAGTTCTCCCCTTGCTGTCAATTACTTTAGCACGAAGAGCCCATGGTTTCATTAGTTGAAACAATGAAATTGATCTTCCTTGATCTCCTTTGACAAAACAATATTGAACAGATTTTCGAAAACCACTTTCTCTAAACGCCGTAGCAACAAAAAGTGTTGCTGCGGCATAATCCCTTGCAGGCCCTATAAACTTATTTAAATCTTGATTTGTTTGAATTGTTGTTGCAAATACAGTTGCAATTCTGTTTAGTCTTTTGTCATCCTTTAACGTATCATTATGGCGCTTATTAAATCCTAGAACGGTAATAATTGATGCAAGTATAAATTTAATTAACATATTTTAATAAGCATTAATCATATCTTCAAGTGAATATCTTGGAGAATAATTAAGCAACCTTTTTGCTTTTGAAATGTTAGCTAGCGTTTCGCGGGCCTCAGCAGGGCGAGGCTTGATATATTGTTTTTCACCTGTTACAAGATCAGCAACTTGATTTATTGAATAATTTTTTCCTGTACCAATATTAAAAATATCATGTTTAACATCTGAAGTCGCTGCTAACCAGTTTGCATTAACAATATCTTTAACGTATGTAAAGTCGCGGCGTTGTTCACCATCACCAATAATGGTTAATTTTTCATTAGTATCTCGTTGCCTTTTGAATATCCCAACAACTGGAGCATATACTCCACGAAGTGGTTCACGTGGACCATAGACATTAAAATAACGCAAAATAACAGTATTTAGTTCCCAAAGCTGGGAATACATTTTACATACCTGTTCTCCCTGAAATTTTGATAATGAATATGGATTTAAACAGTCAGATTGCATTGTTTCGACATGAGGTGGAACATTAGCTCGGCCATAAAACGATGAACTACCAGAGTATACAACTTTTTTAATGTCATGCTTTCTTGAGGCCTGTAAAACACTTTGTGTTCCTAATACATTATTTTCAAAAGTTTCCTTAGGATTAACAAGACTAGGTTGTATTCTGGAGCGTGCAGCAAAATGAAAAACATAATCAATATCATTATAAAGTTCATGCGTATTTTCATCTGCGACAGAAGCATTATGGTATTTAACATCGCCTCTAAAAACATAAAAATCAGTATTTTCTGGTGCACTTTGATCATCAATAACTGTGACACTATGGTTTTTTTCTAATAGGAACTCAACCATATGTGAACCAATAAATCCTTGACCACCTGTAACTAGACACCTCACAATATACTCCTTGTTTGTAAAAACATTATACTACAATAGTCCAATCTTTTTCATTTTATTTTTTGTAGTATCCTCATAACTGCAACGTTCTAATACTTTTTCTCTAAGATTTGACATCTCACTAAAAGAAACGATATCATCACTAACGGCGGCATGTTCTTTTGCAAAATCAATTAGTTGATGCAATTTTTCTTTTATGTTAGAAAAATCTTTTTCACATGTCCATTCGTAATTAACACTCTCAAGTATTGATTTATATTCATACATCCTAATCGAAAGTGGCATACATCCTAGATCAATACATTCTCGCCAAGCTGTTCCACCATAAGAATCATTATCATAAAGCCCAACGTTAATATGTGATCGGCGAGCAATATATCGATATTCATTTCTTGTTGGTGTATCAGGAATTAATTTAAAGTATGGTTTACATAAATCATTAAGTTCATCATTTGAAAACTTTTGAGAAGGATTGCCTGCAATTACAATAAAGTCATCATTACGTTCTTCATAAACATCATTTACTATTTCAAACAAAAACTTTCCAGCATTTGTATAATCAAAACTCCTCCCGAAGCCTCCAACTCGATTAGGTACAAAGACAACAATTTTATCTTCTGGAATTTTAAATCTTAATTCTTTATAATTTATTGGTGTATTAATTTCAGTCGTTGAATAACCATCATCCCATGGTTCGCTTTTGTTTTTAACGGTGTCAACCAACTCTTTACTGTATTGTTTTGACATTGATTCAAAAAAAACATTCATTGAACTTTCACACTGCCAAAAATTATAATCACTTTTCAATGCAGCTTCTACCTGCCCATGCCAATATGAAACTTCCGTAGGAACCTTTGGGTTTTCAGGATTATCAATAAAATGAGAATGCGTAATTATTTTTGGTTGGTTTGCAAATGCAAGAAAAAATAAGCTTTTATAATGTCTTACAAGCATTGGATCATTCATATATACGTGTGTGTATTCATTTGCATGTTCTTGAATTAAATTTTTAATTTCAGAAAAATTAAAATCATATCTTGTAACAAGTGCATTAGAAATTAACGATGTCTTAAGAAATTTAATTCTTTTAATAAAAGATTTTTTAAAATGTTGAATTAAATTTTCAGGCTTTGTCTTTACTTGAGAATCTAATGGGCATACAATATCAATTAGTAAGTTTTCATTATGCTTAAGCATTTCAAGAATTCTGCCTGACATCATCTGCCAACCACTATCACATTCTAATACAAATAATCCGTTAGAATCGTAATTTGAAAGTTGTAGTTGAATTAATAGTCGTTTATTTGTGTTATTCATTTATACCTTTTATGAAAATTAAATTATTTTTTGTGTTTATAAGATGCCAAACGTAATGTATTTTATTAAATTTTTTTATATATGTACCGATTTTTTTTAAATTTATTTTATGTTTTTCAGCATTCTAGAATATGGTTTACAAAGCCATAGGTTATAACTTGAAACTTTTAACATTTTTCTTTTATAAACTTAAAAATATCGGAAATTTCTCGGTGTATATCTTCATCATCAACATTTAAAAACATAACATTACACTTTGTAAAAGTATTTGCAAATTCACGATAAATTAAATCAATATCTTCTAATTTTTTTGCATTTAATTTTTTTGGACATAAATCATCATCCATCGTATATTTTGTTCGATAACATATAATAATCAGAGCGCCTAACTTTGAATATTCTTTATCTACCCATTTCAATGCCTCTAGATCAGTTTGTCTACTAAACGCTTTTGAATAAACATATTCAGACGGAAATGATCTGTCTAGTATTACGTTTGCATTTGATTGTTTTAAATACGAAATAAAGAAAGGATCAGAATATTTTAACATATTGACAAAATAATCTTCATCATCCTTAAAACCTTTTCTTTCATTATCATTTTTAAAATATGGAATATTTAACAACTTTGAAAGTCTTGTTCCTATTTCTGTCTTACCACACTGATCAGGGCCTTCAAAGATTATAATCGTTTGATTTACTGATTGTACATATTTATTAAATTTCATTTTATTTTTGTGTTAAATTTAGTTCTTTAATGTTGCCGAGGTTAGATGAAAATCCAAAATCAGATTTTTTAAGTTTTGCAAGATATAAAGTATTTGATTTAAATTTTGTATCTTGTCTACAGTTCCAAACGAAAAGTTTATATCTTTTATTATATTCACCAAGTACGTTTAATAGACAATAATCTTTACCTTTTTTTGTTTTTCTATTTGTAGAATCACTAACAATAAACCAATGTATATCTTCTTTCTCGTACTGGTCAATACAGTTAACATTTATGTTTGTTAATTTATTTCGTAATTTTTGAGGTAGCAATAAGTCCAGATCTAAATCACCAAGCAATTCCATATATTGATCCAACTTTTCCTGTGTTGACCAATCTTTAATATTTTTTGATTCTTTAACTAGATCATAAAAATTATTCATACCCTTAAATGGATTAAACTTTGTTCGTTGTTTAATCTTGTTCATATTTTCGACAAGAACAAAATACATTTGTTTTGCGTTGGCAAATAATTTACCTTCGCCTACAACGTCTAATGAATTAAATCCATTAATTTTAATTAAAGCATCAATAACACGCTTGTTCATTTTTGAATGCTTCCAGGAACCATCTTTGTTCCAAAGGAAGTCCTCTATGCTTGTGTAAGGACGAAACTTTTCAATCTCCTTAATAGCAGCTTCACCAATACCTTTGCATGTCAAAAAAGATGGCATGAATTTAAACGTATTACCATGTTTAAGAATAGCCCAACTTGAAGTTGCATCATTAATATCAATTTTTACAATATCATAACCAAATGACCTAATCTCATTAATTGCCTTTGCGCGCTTACCAGGTACATCTGCAACTGATTCCATATACGCACACAACCATTCAGGTTCATAATGCGTTAACAGATATGCACATGTATAAGAAACCATTGCGTAAGATACAGCATGACTCTTGTTAAAGCCATATCCTGCAAAAAATGCAATCTTTTCAAACAACTCAATTGCTTGTTGCTCTGTTAACCCATTTTTTTGTGCACCTTCAATAAAAAGTTTTTCAAGCCTGATAGCTTCTTGCTTGGCTTTGGACATTCCACTAGCTGATCTTTTTAGGATTGCCTTTCGAAGCTTGTCACATTCAGCAAGAGTAAACCCTGCAACAACATGCGCAAGATTCATAATAGATTCCTGAAAAACAATTGCACCATGTGTTTCATGCAAAACACTTTTAATCAAATCATGATCATATTCAATTGATTCAGGATTTTGTTTTGCATCCAAATAAATTTTATCAACCTTTGCATTTAATGGACCTGGCCTATAAATTGAAGTAAGCGTTGCAATTTCAATAATATTTTCAGGTTTTGATTTTTTAAAGAAATTTTGAGCACCACGCTCAGTACATTGGAAAGTTGCGGCAAAATTTCCATCACCGTAAACATGATCATAAACTTTTTTATCATTCAAATTAATAACATCTGGATGAAGATTTTTGTTATACCATACTTTGATATCGTCAAATGTTGGCTCTTTAATATCTTTATGTCGCTTTAGAATAAGTTCAATACAACGCTGAATTATTCTTAATGTACTTAGGCCAAGCAGATCAAATTTAATCCACCCATAATTTTCCAAGTCCTTTCTGGCCATACCTTCAGTCCAAGGTGTTTGCCTTTCACCTCTTGACATAATAACAGGCATATTTTTTTCAATATTATCAGAAATAATTACGCCACCAGCATGTTTACCTAATGATCTATTTTGGCCAAATAGGACTTGTGTGTGATGCCCAATATGTGGATATTTATCAATAAAGTTTTTAAAATTTTCAGAGTAATTATACGAATCTTCATATGTTAACGAAAAGAAATTCTTATCATCACCAGCCTTAAGTACTTTACGCTTTACATCTGATTCAAGGCTTTTAGTTACAGTATTAGCTTCTGAAAATGGAATTCCATAAAACTTTGAAATATCCTTGATTAGTGACTTAAGCTGCATTGTATTATAATTGGAAATATACAATACGTTGGCATCACCAAATTCTTCACGTAATGCCGAAATTAAAGAATCGCGGTCAGCAAAGTCTGTATCGATATCAGGGGCTTCATGTCTATGTGGGCCATAAAATCTTTCAAAAATCAAATCATATTTAATAGGATCAATTTCTGTAATATCAAGAATATAATTAATAAGACTACCTGCGCTTGAGCCGCGGCCTGGTCCAACGAGTTGTTGCTTTTTAGCAACATCAACAATTTTTTTCATTGTAAGAAAATATTTTGAGAAGTCTTTTTCTTTTACAATCTTAAGTTCATGTTTAATACGATTAACATAGATAGGATCTTTATCAAGCTTTTTATCTTTTAATCCTTGCTTACAAAGTCCCATCAGCTCTTCAATATCTGTTTTACCTTTTGGCACAACACTTGATGGAAGTTTAATTTTTGTATCAGGACTTATGTTATCAATAAAATTATGTGCAACATCATGAGTTCTATTAATAGCATCACAAACAATTTGATCATCATAAAAATCATAATTACCTTTAACACTTTGGTAGGTATCCCACATTTGATTTGCATTCTTAGGATATAGCTCGCACTTTAATTCACCAACTGAATCCGGTAGCTTTGCACCTTGCAGATCAATAAATTTTAACCTACCTAGTTTTTTATATAATTCACGATCTTTCCAATATTCCGGCCTACAATAATGTGAATCCGCGGCTGCAATCAAAGGAATGTTATTTTTATTCGCAATATGAATAAGTGCTTTGTTAACAAGATGCTGAGCATTTAATTTATTAAACTGCAATTCTAAGAAGAAATTTTCCTGACCAACGGCATCAATAATTTGATCGATTGAGTTTTCAACTCTTGAAATTACATTATTAAACTTGTCTGTATCATCAAATAAATCTGGAGTTAAGTTGTCAAATGATACATCATGAAATTCTTTAAACACATCCCAAGCCAGAGGGCCACCAATGCATGCAGTACTAACTATAAGATCTTTGCTATCTTTACAAACACTTTTCAGCATTGAATAATCAATTCGTGGAAATTTATAGAATCCATCGATATATCCATGTGAAACTAATTGAAATAGTTTTTTTAAGCCATTTGAATTCTTTGCAAGAACAATTAAATGATGCCGGCGAGCAACAGGGCTTAAATATTTATTTTTGCTTTTCTTTGATTCATCTTCATCTTCAACTACTTGTGTAGTACTTTGTTTTGCATTTTTTGATTCCTTCTTTCTTTCTCTTTCTTCTTCATGTGCAGTCTTCCAATCACTAAGACTAGGGTGTACATAGAATTCACAACCAGGAATATATTTAAAATTTATACCTTTTGAATTTAATTCTTTTGTATGCAAATGGGCATGTGGATAACTGTTCATATTTCCATGTTCAGTTATTGCCATGGCATTCATCTCATTTTCACGCACAAAATCAATATGATCCTGTGGAATACCAAGGCCATCAAATGGAGAAAAATGGGTATGGGCGTGAAGCCCGACAAATCTATTAGGCTTAATAATCTTGCTCATTATGTTTATTATAACATGCTACAAGATCTTTTTACACACTTTCACATTCTTTATTTTATGATACCATGATCAGCGGGACACCCAAATGCTAACTGTAATATAAAGTTATCATCAAATGTTACTATTTCACAAGGTTTAGGGCATAAAATTAATGTAGTTGGATTTAAATTATTATCATAATACCAACCATGTTTTGTTGAACATTCAGTTTTATTTAAAACTCTAGGTATACTCCAGTCAGGAAATCCATTACTTGAAATATACTGTACGAACCATTGCCCTGGATCAAATATTTGTGATTTATCAAAAACATATTCACACTGAAAACCATTTCGTATAGTATTAAGTGTTTCATATAAAGCAGTTGGATCATATGTTATATTGATAACCGTATCTGTACCACCACTTTTTGCAATTTCACCAAGAGTTGTTATGTTAGCACCTGTTAACCCAATTGTAGCAGTTTTTACGCCTGATTGAAGTGCGTATTCAGCAAGGTATGCAAGCTCCTCTTTTGTATCATATGAATAACCACACGTATTAGGCGAACCGTCACTAACGATTATTAATAATGTTTGTTCACCCTTTAGTTGAGTGGCATATGGAATTAACCAATTATACGTTCCTGACATTCCACCGTACAGAGGTGTACCGCCTCCATCAGGAACTACATTTTTTAAAGAAGTTGTTAAATCACTTGAGTTATTAGGTAATATTCCAAAAGGAATATGAGGTAATTCATAAAGTTTTTCGTCGCAGTGCGCATCAAAAGGTATTGCAGGAAAGTATGAAAGAGCAACATTAATGCCTGAAGATTTTGGGTCGTTAATAAATTTTTCAAGCTCATTAATTGAATTATCCCACATAAAACCAGACATGCTAGCAGAGCGATCTAGTAAAAATACCAGGTTAACCGCATTTGTTTTTTGTTTTACTTCATCAGAATAACATGTTCCTGCGCCACCAAAATTACCATCAATACTAGGATTTTTATTTGTGTCACCAATGGAAAATCCACCACCGGTACCCATCGTCAATGTAGTGTTTTCATTATTTTCTGTGTTAGCATCATTATCATCAAACGTTGATTCTTGAGATGCAGCGCAATGAACAACAAAAACACATAATAATAATGCAATTATAATTTTTTGCATTTACTATTTTATTTATAATGTTTTTACAAGTAAATTAATTATCTTTTAAATTTTTGTTTAAGAGTTACAATGTCAACATCTGAAACTTGCTTTGTTGTGTGTGACACAATTTTTGCAACAGCAGTAGGCTGTTGTTCTACAGGTTGTTGTTGTGGTGATGATTCAGAAATAACTTGTTTTTTGTTAATAGTAATTGATTCGGCGGTTACTGATAATGACTTTTTAAATTCAACGTTTGTTTGAAGTGGAACAAAATATCTATCTCCAATTATAACTTCAAGCTTGCTTTGATATATTCCCTCTTTTAACGAGTCTAGTAATACAGGAACGTCAACATTAACATTTCCGCCAGAAGCTTTTCCTGCAAACGTATAAGACATTTTTGTATCTTCTATTGTATATCTTACAATAGGTTTAGCGTCTGGAGCGTCCGTACCTTGAATGTTTATTTCAAAGACGAGTTCATTATTTTCATCAAGCTTTAATTCAATTAAGTTATTCATAATTATTTCTTAAACTTCTTTGGCTGTTTATATGTTAAACATTTAACATTTATAATTATTTCGCTATTTGCATTTTTTTTTGTGTTTATAGAAATATCTTTAATTATAACATTAAAATTTGTTAAACTATTGAATTTTTTACATATCGAATCTTTAATTGGCTGTTTTAAAATCTTATCATTAACGTTTTTTAATTCAGCTGTTACACAATACTCTTCAAATAGTTCATTTTCTTGTTTTGCGACAGTTATTTTTGGGCGGCGACCACGAAGTGCAGGTAATTCTAATAAAGCATCTTCAACTGCAACTGCTAGAACTCCACCATAACCTTGTGTTACAAGCGTATTTGCAGCAAGACCAAACGTAGTTATGCTCATACACGATATCGTTCAAATGGTGATGACATTGTAGGAACTCCACCATCATCAAAAAGGTTAAATCTAGCAACTTCTGTTGTGTTGTCGTCTTTATAAAAAATCATTTGATTACTAACAATTTTCCATCTACCTCCTTGTATATCATTTATAAAGTTAACCATACCTCCTAAAGAGCCTGATACAACATGATTACTTGCAGGTTCATCCCATATATCATCCACAAAATTTTCATTACCTGCAAACTGATATCTATCTGATGCCGCTAAACTGCCTCCACCGTCTGTCCTCATAACATAATCAACAGAACCTGAATACTGAGCAAAACTATATTTATAAAAGCCGTCGCCAATCTCTGACATTGATCCACCATCAATAACAAGTGAATTATCAGATACTTTTCTAATTTTTATAGTTGGAGTCAACCCAGTTGCTGGATTTCCTGCGCTAGTGAAAAATGTAACTATATTCATATTAATACCTATGAAAACTTACGAAGATATATAAAATCACCAAGTAATAGTTCGTAAGATAATTTTAAACTTGAAGAATCCCTATATATGTCGTGCAATATTGCGCTCCCAGATCTTTGCATTACACCATTGACAAAAACGTCATAACCATTTGCATCCCATGAAGATGTATCAAGCACAACAGTATCAACTCCTGTGTTTGCAGGTAAAGTACCTGTTAATTCGTACGATTGCATACTACTAGACACTGCAGTCGTAGCAACTGTAAGCGTGCCATTAGCACCGGTATCATTAAATATTATATTATTTCCTGCAGTCAATACTCGTTCATTAGTTAATGTTGCATCTGCTGCAAGTGTTAAATATAACGCATCGGCAGGAGCAGTATTATCTGAGCCAGAATTAAACGTTTTTACATTAAGTTTATCACCAAGATCCAAGTCAAATGCAAATCGCAATCTATTTGTTTCAACAACAGAATAATCTGCATCATCATTTGTAATGTCTGTTTGCGTACCTGATACAAGTAAAACACCGTTTAAGTAAACATCTATCAAGTCAGGATCATACGTTGAGACTGAGAAATCTGTTTCATTTAAGAATAAATCGTTATCTTGTGCATGTGATCCTGTTAGTACATATATTTCTTTGTTTCTTGACGTTGCGCCACCAGCTCCTCCACCTGATGCTGTCGACGTAATTGTAATTTGTCCATTTGATTCTGAGGTTATTGATATATTACTACCTGCAGCAATATAACTTCTTCCGTCTATTAATTGTGTTATTGAACCAGAAATGCCGCCTATAGTAGATAGCACGTTCGTTGTCTTGTTAAATGTAAGGCCTGAATCACCACCAAACGAACCACCGTCATTAAATTGTACTTGTGTATCAGATCCACCAGGAGTACCACCGCCACCACCGCCAGTAGAGCTTATAGTAATTTGCCCATTTGATTCTGAGACTATTGTTACATTTGAACCTGCAACAAGATAACTTGACCCATCTATTAATTGCGTTAATGAACCACTTAATCCTAAGTTAAAATTAGATGCGCCTGTAAATGTTGAACCAGAAAGTGTTGCAACAATAGAATTGTCAATACTTAAAGTATAATTGCTGTTTGCTCCTGCATCGACACCAGTAAGACCTGTGCTTGGCGTAAAGACGCGTTCGTTATTTAAAGATCCTGTACTTGTTAGCGTTAAAAATGTTGCATCTGCGTCGCCAGGTCCACTTCCTCCACCGCCAGAGCCAGACGCAATAACCTCGCTAGCCATTTTGCCAATATATGCAAAACACCTTGCAAATGCAGGTATTTTTGATGCATCATAATCCTGAATAAAAAGAATGCCATTATAATAATCAACGTTCCAGTCGGTATTATCAAGTAAAGATATTTCTGTACCTACTCCTCCACCACCATCGTCCTGATATAATTTTACAATGTAAGGATTAGGTGCAGCCTGAGAATAAAAAGGTGGTATAATCTGTAATGAGCCGAGCGTCTGATGAATTATTTGATTATCACTAAAAACGCCGTTGCCTTTTCTTGCATTACTAGATGATAATTCATATTCACCTGGTAATGTAAATTTATACGTATGTGGCCCAGAAGATTGAAGACTTTCACCCGAATCATCCCCTCCTCCTCCGCCGGCTTGATCTGCATCATACGTTGTTCCCGTAAGAACATTTAATTTAAACTCTATATATTCTACCGTAGGTGCATCACCAAGGGACGCACTTTGTAGTGTATATAGAGTTCTCGTTGGCTCAGTAGGAACAGTTTCACCAAACAATAACGAAGTTGAAGATTGTATGTTTGAACCAATTTCTTCTTCACCATCAACTTTTAAGTTTGACGTATGTGCCTTGCCTA
>ENA-OREN01000542-OREN01000542.1-marine-metagenome-genome-assembly--contig:-NODE-542-length-53650-cov-4.067945_pt1 | contig 53650 bp, 55 predicted proteins | sample MGYA00248624_ERZ508555 | MGnify/ENA primary metagenome ERZ508555 (study PRJEB26222, sample SAMN06267773) | marine metagenome | isolation source: Saanich Inlet, British Columbia, Canada | place... | reverse complement strand
TTTTATTATTTAACCTTAGTTATAATATTTTTTTCTTCTATTGGCTCTGTTGTGGGTTTTCTTTCATACAGATGGGATACACAAAGTACTGTTTCAAACTTTTTTATTAGTCCAATAAATTTTATGTCTGGAACTTTTTTTTCGATTAATTCTTTACCAGACAACTTAAAGATAATTCTTCTTTATAACCCTTATTATTATATTATTACTTATTTTAGAGACTCTTTTTATGTAAGATCAGAAATTCAATATTATAATAATTTTATAGTATTTTTATTTATATTTATAATTTTTATTATTTCTGGTTACATATTTTATAGAGGGTATAATGTAATTAAATGACTGATTTTATTTTTGATATAATCCTTAGTATAAATAATTTTATTAATACTTATTATATTTTTTCTTTTATTATTTACTTTATATTTTCTATTGTTTTTTTTATGTTTTCATTACCTGGAGGTTTAATTATTTTGATGGGATCGGGTTTTTTTTTTGGATTTCTTAATGGCTTTTTAATTAATATTACCTCAATATCATTGGGAAGCTTAATATTTATAACTTTTTCAAATAATCTATTTAAAAAATTATTCAACAAAGCTTATAATAAGTATTCTAAAAAAATATCTGGTTATATCTCTAGCTCATCTTATGAATATTTAATTTTAATAAGGCTTGTAGTTGGACCTCCACTGATTTTTCAAAATTTATGTATTTCATTATTAGATATATCTAAGACAAAAATTTTGATTTCATCTGTTATTGGATTCAGCCCCTTAATGTTTGTATTTTCTTATTCTGGAAACCATGCATCAAACATTATTCAGTTAAAAGAATTTACTTTATCAAAACTAATTTCATTTGAGATATTATTAGTTTTAATTTTTTTAATAATTTTAACTTTACTCAAAATTTTTTTTAAAAAATAGTAATTAATTTTTTTTAGCTTTATTCCATATTTTATTATATTGCTTTAATGAAATTTTCCTTAAATTTAAATTTTCTTTTATTGCAATCTTTTCTACTTTTTTCCATCTTTTTGAAAACTTTCTATTAGCATTTTTTAAAATTATTTCTGGGTCAAGTTCTAACTTTCTTGATACATCTAAAGTGGCGAATATTAAATCACCAAGTTCTTCTTTAATTTTTTTTTTGTTTTTATTTTTAATTTCAATTTTTAATTCTTTAATTTCTTCTTCTATTTTTTCTATAGATTCTAAATCACTTTTATATTCAAAGCCAACAGATGCTACTTTTTTTTGAATTTTGTTTGCTTCTAAAAGAGCAGGATATGTAAATGGAATATTATCTAAAATTGAGTCTTGTTTTTTATTTTTCGAGTTTTCCCACCATAACTTGAATTCTCTTAAAGTTTTAAATTTTTTATTATTAAAAACATGAGGGTGTCTATTAATCATTTTAGAAGTTATCGTTTTTACAACATCATTAAAATTAAACTTCTTTTTTTCTGAGGCTATCTGAGAGAGATAAACGACTTGAAATAATAAATCACCTAATTCTTCTTTTAATTTCTCATAGTCTTTTTTGTATATTTGCTCAGCAACTTCATAGACCTCTTCAATTGAGTGAGGTATTATTGTTTCCATTGTTTGCTTCTTGTCCCATGGGCAACCTTTTTTAGGGTCCCTGAGTTGCTTCATTACTTTAAGCAATTCTGAAATATTATTTTTTTTCATAAAAAAAGCCCTCTATTAAAGAGGGCTAATTTAAATAATTAAAAAGGTAGGGCTATCTTCTAGCTAACCACCATAAGATACCTAGTACGATAATTCCTACTAAACCACTTCCACCTAAATCAGAAACTAGTGAAGAAATATTACCTACTACTGCAGTACCTATGAAAGGAACGCTTGGGCCAAAAATAATGCCTAATACGACACTTAGTGGAATAACCACCATAGCCACGTCCATTACACTTCTTAAAAAACTTTTTACTGTATCCATCATTGCTAACTCCTTTTGTTAAAGAAATTCTATCTGCGGTTATAAAGCCAAATAATTACAGCTAGTGAAATTACTCCCACTAAACCTTTGTCTCCTAGCTCCGCTGATAGTGCCGTGATGTTCCCTAGAATAGAGACTCCTAAAAAAGGAACCGCTGATCCAAAAATTATTTCGAGAACTACAGCTGCTGCAATTAACATCAGACCAACTTCAGCTATTTGCCTCAACCAATTCTTAACAGTATCTATCATACCCATAATAACTCCTCGAACATTCGTTCATCACGTTACTTAAGCTTGTCTTAAGTTTGGTTCCCATTATCTTTTTTTAATTTTAGATTAATGTTAATATTTCAGTTTTATTTAACTTATTGAAAAATAATATTTTTTTTTATTAAATAATGTCTTTTTTGCTAATGAATCGAGAAAAAACTATATAATAATAAATAACTTATTGAATTTAATAACTTATTTATAAAAAATACTAGCATAATTCAATAATATTTAAACCAAATATAGGCTAACAATAATGGCGGAATATATGGTTAAATCAATTACCCCCATTTTGTTTGCTGAAAATTCGTTGTAAAACGTAGAGAAATTTAAGCCTAAAGTTTTGCAAATAGGGATTATGGTTATTATTAAAAATAAATCATAATTTTTAGAGGGGTATAAAAAAACAACCAACAAAACTAAAAATAAAACCCTAGATATGGAAGCAGCAATATTTTTTAACCAAGCAATATTTGTATGTTCCGTTTGAGATAATTATAAAAAAAATAAGGAAGTAGTGTAAATTTAGCTATAAATCATCGAAAATAAAGCAATTAATATTAAGCTTCATCTAAACATCACTAAATTCTAGATTAAATTTATTAAATATCTATATCTCTATTTAATATGTATAGAAATTTATTAGATAATCTTTGTTAGAATGATCAGATTTATAATTGTTCTATTTGTTATAATAATAATCCTATACATACTTCGATCTAGGACTAAAAACTCTCAAATAACTAATAAAAATTATAAAAAAATTATAATTTTAATTGTTGTCATAGGTTTATTAATTTTAATTGCTACTTCTGGTAGATATCTTTTGCCTCAGGCGTTACAATTAATTAAAATAGGCTTACCTTTTATAACTAAATTAATAGGTATTTAATATGCGCTTTAACAAATCAAACTTACCAATCAGTAATGAGATGTTGAATTTTTGGAATGAAAACGGCTATCTGATTATTGAGAATTTTAAAACAGAAGAAGAATGTGACAGTCTAATTCAGAGATCAAAAGAATTAATTGAGGAGCAAGATTTTTTTAATCAAAAATCAGTATTTGATACAGTTAGTCAAAGTCACAATGATGATAGTTATTTTTTGGAGTCAGGAGATAAAATAAGATTTTTTTTTGAAGAAAAAGCAGTCTTGAATGATGAAAATATAAAAAGTAATAAGCAATATATTGTTAATAAAATTGGACATGCATTACATGATTTAGATGATAATTTTATTCAGTTCTCTAAAAATGATGATTTAGATAAAATTGCTAAAGCAATTGGTTTTGAATACCCTCAATTATTACAATCCATGTATATTTTTAAACAGCCAAAAATTGGTGGTGAAGTTGTCTGTCATCAAGATTCGACATTTTTAATAACAGAACCCGAGAGTACTGTAGGTTTTTGGTTTGCGCTTGAGGATGCTAATAAAGAAAATGGATGTTTGCAAGTCGCGAGTGGGGGTCACAAAGGACCACTTCGTAAGTTATTTAAAAGAGATAACAATAAAATGGAAATGATAGAGTTATCTAATGAGCCTTTTCCTGAGACCGATACATTTGTTGAGGTTAAAAAAGGTAGCTTGGTTCTTCTTCACGGAAGATTACCTCATTACTCATGTGAAAATAAAAGTTCAAAATCTAGACACGCCTATACTCTTCATGTCATAGAGGGAAAATCTAAATATTTAAATTACAACTGGCTTCAAAGAAAAAATTTAAAAACTGGTGGATTTGTTGATGTCTAAAAAAATTATTCTTGATTGTGATCCAGGACATGATGATGCTGTAGCAATAATGCTCGCAGCTGCCTCTAAAGAAATTGAAATATTAGGCATAACTTGCGTTGGTGGTAATGTAGGATTAGACAATACTCTAGATAATGCTTTAAAAGTTTGCACATTAATTGAGAGAACTGACATAAAAATATATTCAGGAGCAAGAAAACCTATACATTATGATTTATTTACAGCTGAATATGTTCACGGTAAAACAGGTTTGGATAAAAAAGGAGAACCTCTTTCAGTAAAGCCAGATTATAAAATTCAGCAACAAAATGCTATTGATTTTATAATTGAAACTTGTCATTCTGCTACTGAGCAAATTTATCTATGCCCTACAGGACCTCTCACTAATATTGCTGTGAGCTTGCAAACAGATCCATCAATAAAAGAAAAAATTAAAGAGATAATTTTCATGGGTGGCGCTGCTATGTGTCTAGGTAATACTACGCCTTCTGCAGAGTTTAATATTTATGTTGATCCACATGCGGCAAATATTGTTTTAGATTCAGGAATACCATTAACGATGATGGGATTAGATGTAACTCATCAAGTTAATGTAAATAGAAATGTTATAAATTCTATGGAAGAAAATAATAATAAAAGTTCTAAATTTTTTGCTGAACTAATGGAATTTTATACGATTTTTCATAAAAATTTATATGAAACTGAGGAAACTCCTCTTCATGATCCTTGTGTAATTGCATATCTCTTAGATCCTAGTATTTTTTCAGGAAAATTAGTAAATGTAAAAGTTGAAGAGAATTCTGAATTAACGCGTGGAGAAACAGTGGTTGATTGGCTTGGTGTTACTAGTAGAGAACCTAATTGTTTTGTAATGGATAAAGCAGATGATAAAAAATTTTTTAAATTACTTAAAAATAAATTTTCAATCTTACCTTAAGAATAAAATTCTTTTGAAATTTTTCCAGCCAACAAAGCATTATTAATAATAAGTGCTATATTTGCTTCTAACGTTTTGTTATTTGATAATTGATTCATTTCTGAAATTAAAAATGGAGTAAGTTCTTTACCTGTAATATTTTTAGAATTAGCTTTATCAACTGATTGATTGATCCATTTTTCAATTTGTATTTTTTCTAAACCTTTACTATCAGGAACTTTATTAAATATTAGAACGGAAGATTTATGTTTGAGATTTTCAATAATTTTTAAATAGTTAGATATATCATCAATATTTTTAAAATTTTTATCTACTTTAAATTCTGTTTCTTCATACCAAAAACCAGGCATAAAATCTGAATTAAAGGAAATTCGTGGAATTCCGTATGTTTCCAGCATCTCAAATGTTTTTTCTAAATCCAATATAGATTTAGGCCCACTGGATACAACAAACATTCTGGTTCTGCTCAGTTCAGTTAAATCTGCAGATACATCATTATTTTTTTCTACCCCTAAGTGCACACCTCCTATTCCACCTGTTGCAAAAAAAGAAATTCCAATTTTGGAAGCTATATTTATTGTAGTTGCCACAGTTGTTGCAGCATTTTGTTTATTAAGGAATGAAAGAGCAATATTATGCAAAGATACTTTTTGAACATTCGTTGAGGTAGCTAAAATATCTATATCGTTATTATCTAGGCCAATTTTTATTTCACCATTAATTATGCCAATAGTAGCTGCTATACTCCCACTTTCCTCAACAGCTTTTATTGACTCATTAGCAACTTTAATATTATCAGGATATGGTAGTCCATGACTTATTAAGGTGCTCTCTAAAGCTACTACAGGTTTTTTATTTTTTATAGCATCTTCTACTTTTGGATTGATTTTTATATATTTATTAAGCATTAAATTTTTCTTTTTTTTGAATTATTTTATTAGTTAATTTTTTTAGAGAATTAAAGTTAAAATCTTTTTTATTTTGAGCATGTAGAGCGCCAGCTGCAACAGCTAAAGCAAGTGCTTTTTCTATACTTTTATTTTTTGATATAAAATATAAATAAATTCCTGCCATCACGTCTCCAGCCCCATTTTCATTAAGAACATTGATTTTAGGTGGTTTACAAGAAATTAATTTATTATCACTAAATGCATATGTTTTTTTTTCTGCATTAGATACAATCAAGGTAATATTTGGGTTAACAATTCTTACATTCTTTATTGATTTAATTATATTACGTATATCTGTTAATGCATAAAGCTCTTCTTTATTGAGAATTAAAGTATCAATTTTTTTTAAATTTTTTTTTATTTTCCAAATTTTAAAAGGTGAGGTTCCACATACAACTATATTATTATTTTTATGATATTTTGTTATTATTTTATTAATTAAAGTTTTAGAAAAATTTAAATCAAGTATTATACATTTATTTATAAAATTAAAATTAATGGTCTTAAGGATGAGATCCTCATATGCATCTGTATTAGCGATTCCTAATTGTAATTTTTTTTGTTTATCTATTATTATTCCATAAAATCTTTTTTCAATTTTCTTATTTAATGGAATAAAATTAATATTTTGATTTTTTAAATATGTTTTAGTTTCTTTATCAGTTTGCAGTGAAAAAAAACTACTATTTTCATAACTCCCAACTATTTTGGCTACATTATGCGCTACCCCTCCATAACTTTGATTTTGAGAGATTGGATTTGTCCTAAATCTAATTAAATCATTCTTTAATTGAAAAACAAAATCTTGATGTACGGCTCCAAAGAATATAAATTTATTTTTAAATTGTCCCATATAAATATATAGCAGTATTATGTCACTTTTTGATGAACAGCCACCTTTAATTGATAGTAAAGTTTTACGTCAATGGCTTAAAAGTCATTATTCAATTTTTAATATAAAAGATATCAAGATAAAATCTTTAAACAGTGAAAGAGATAAGAATTTTTTAATCCAAGGTATGGGTGGAAAATTTTATGTAGTCAAAATTTCACATCCTAGTGAGTCTATAAATCAACTTAAATATCAAGATGATCTGATAAGACATTTAAGGTCTAACTCATTATTAGCTAAAATTTATCCTAAAATATATCATAAAAATATTTTATTTTTTAATGATTTAAATCAACGAAAATGTGCAGTCAGGATACTCACATATATAGATGGTAAAATGTATGCTAAATCTAAAATTACCAATAAAATAGAAATAAATTTTGGTAAAGTTCTAGCACTTCAAACTAATCAGTTAAAAACATTTATACACAAAGAGGCAATTAGAAACTTCATTTGGAATCCAGAAAATATTCAATGGATCAATGATTATCTGTACTTGTTTAAAAGTGAAAAAAAACAAATTATTAGAAATGCGATTTTTCATAATGAACATTTTGTTCAAAAAAATAAAAAAAATCTTAAATATTCTGTGACTCACGGAGACCTGAATGACTACAATATTGTTATTGGAGGGAAGGGCGTTAGAGGAATCATAGATTTTGGAGATTCACTTTATGCACCAGTAATAAATGACTTAGCAATAGCTTTGTCTTATGCATTAATGAGGAGTGAAAATTTATATAAAACTCTTCAAAATATTATAGGAACTTTCAATAATTACTATCCTCTAGATACAGATGAGATCTACTCATTACTTAGCTTAATAAAATCTCGTTTAGCTATTACTTTAGTAATGTCTGCCAAACAAAGATTGAAATATCCAGATAATGAATACTTAAGTATTAGTGAAAAAAATGCCTGGCACTTAATAAATCAACTAGATAGAGTTGATCCATATTTTTTTATAGCTGTTGTTAGAGATATTTGTGGTTTTGAACCAATAATAAATTCTAATAAAATAATTGATTTAATAAAGGATTGTAAATTTGGAGAATTGTTTGAATTTGAACTAACTAACATAGATAAAAAAATTATAAACTTTGACGAAAATAGCTTGCTACTCAAGTCTAACCCATCAAATAAAAAACTTAATACTTTAGTTGAAAAATTTTTAGACAATAGAGTTGGTGTTGGCCTCTATGGTGAAAAAAGAAAAGTATATAAAAGCGATCATTATTTATCTTCACTTAATAAAAACAAAAGAAGAGACATTCATCTTGGTATAGATATATTCGTAAACAAAAATATTGCTCTTAAAGCTCCATTGAATGGAAAAATTGTGATCTTACACAATAATAACTTTAAATATGATTATGGCCCAACAATTGTGATGGAGCACAATATTAATGAACTAAAATTTTACACTCTTTATGGTCACTTATCAAAAAAATGTCTTACTAAACTTAAGATCGGTCAAAATATAAAGAAAGGTGAATGGATAGGTGAAATAGGTGGGTATGAAATAAATGGTAATTGGCCGCCTCATCTACATTTTCAAATTATGTTAAGTTTATTAAATGAAAAAAATAACTTTCCAGGAGTAGGTGAGGAATATTTATTACCAATTTGGCAAAAAATTTCACCAGATCCAAATATTATTTTAAATTTACCTCAATCTTTTTTCGATAATAAACATCTTAAAAAAAATGTTTTATTAAAAAGAAACTTGAATATTAGTAAAAACTTATCCATTTCTTATGATGAACCTCTTCATATGCTAGAAGCAAAAGATCAGTTTTTTTTTGATGAAAATGGAAGAAAATATTTAGATTGTGTAAATAATATCTCACATGTTGGTCACTCAAATTTAGAAGTACATAATGCTCTTGTTAGCCAAAACCTTAAATTAAATACAAATACCAGATATCTCTATCAAATTATAACTGAATACAGTGAAAAGTTATTAAAAACTTTTCCTAAAAAATTAAATAAAATATTTTTTGTTTGCACTGGTTCTGAAGCTAATGATTTAGCTTTAAGGATTGCGAAAAATTACACTAAAGCAAATCATTTTTTAGTAATGGATAATGCCTATCACGGACATACAAACTCTTTAATTGATTTAAGCCCCTATAAATTTAAAGGAAAGGGTGGAGGGGGAAAAAAAGATTACGTACATGTTTTAAGAATGCCAGATGAAATAAGAGGTAAGTGGACAAAAGAAAATTCAAAATGGATAGAAAACTACATAGAGGAAGCAAAAGAATTAGTAAATAATAATTTCAATCATAAAAAATTATTAGCATCTTTTTTCTTTGAAAGTATTTTAGGTTGTGGAGGTCAGGTAGTCTTGCCTAAAAATTATATTAAGGAAATATGTAAAATAGTAAGAAAACATAATGCGTTATGTATAGCAGATGAAGTACAAACAGGGTTTGGAAGAGTTGGTAATAATTTTTGGGCATTTGAAGAACATGAAATTATTCCTGATATAGTTACATTAGGAAAACCCATGGGCAATGGCCATCCTATAGCAGCAGTTGTTACAACGAAAAAAATTGCTGATAGCTTTAATAATGGAATGGAATATTTCAATTCTTTTGGAGGTAATCCAGTTTCATGCGCTGTTGGCAACGCTGTTTTAGATGTTATTAAAAATAAAAGTTTGCAACAGAATGCTAAGTTAGTTGGTAATTATTTTATAAATATATTAGAAAAATTAAAACGAGAATTTCCAAATTTTATAAGCAAAATTAGTGGAAGAGGATTGTTTATTGGAATTGATTTAATTGCAAATGGTAAGTTGCTTCACCCAAATCCAAAGTTAGCTACTAAATTAATAAATGATTTAAGAAATAAAGGAATATTACTAAGCACAGACGGACCGTTTAATAACGTCATTAAAATTAAACCGCCATTAGTTTTTACTAAGGAAAATGCCAATTGGGTTTGTTTTGAAATAAGAAATTTCCTAATTAATGAAAATAAAAAATAAACCATAAAAAAGCATAAGAATTCCCATACAATTATCTATATAAAACCAAACTTTTTTAGAAGTCATATATCTTGATAAAAAATTTGAAAAATAACCTAGGGTAAAAAAGAATACAAAACTTGCTATAATTGCACCAGATCCAAACATTATTTTATTATTAAAATTGACTGATAAAGATCCAAGCAAAATAACAGTATCTAAATAAACATGAGGATTTGCAAAAGTTATAGCAAGGGTTGTTAGTATTACTGACCCTAGGGTTGATTTTTGGTATTTTAAATTTTGTGCTGAATTACTTCTTGAATTTTTAATTTTAATTATACCATAAAAAATAAGCCAAAAACCTCCTATAAATTTCATAATTGTAATAATCGATTCATTTAATTCAAGTATTGTATTTGAAAGTAAAATTCCACAGATTATAAGAAGACTATCTGAAAGACTGCATATCAATACGACAATTAGTATATAATTTTTTTTCAATCCTTGATTTATAACAAATAAGTTTTGAGGCCCTATTGCAATGATTAAGGACGATCCAATTATAAAACCTTGTACAAAATCTAATATGTCCATATTGTAAAAAATATTATTTATACTAATTTATTATTATGCGCTTAACTTTTTTTATAACTATTATTATTTTTTACTCCAATTCGCTCTTTGCTGAAATTATAAAACCAAATCCAGATATAAAGCCTGAGGATGTGATTAAAATTCAATTAACATCTTTAATGAAAAATAATGAACCATATATAAATGCCGGAATTGAACAAACTTGGGAATTTGCTCATCCTTCAAATAGAGTTTTTACAGGACCCATTCAAAAATTTACTCAGATGATGTATGCCCCTTCATATGTTGTAATGTTAAATCACCTACAGCATGATATATTGGATGTAAAATTAGATGATAATGATGCATTTTTCTTTATTGAATTAACTTCTGAAGATGGAAGAATGTATGGTTTTAAATGGATATTGAACATAGTTAAAGTTGATGGTCCTTTTAAAAATTGTTGGATGACCTCATCAGTATCAACTCCTATGCCTTTATCGACTGACTCTTAAATGTGTGGAAGATTTGCTAGTTACAAAAATCATAAAAAATTAAAAAATATTTTTGATTTAAAGAATAAAAATGATAAAATTTTCTCATCCTATAACATTTCTCCACGCCAGAACTTAAGTGCAATATTTCATTATGAATTTCATAATTATGTCTTACCTACTTATTGGGGTTATAGTTTTTTAAATAAAGAAACTAATAAAAAACAATTAGTAATTAATAGTAGAATAGAAACTATAAACACTAAGCTTTTATTTAAGGAATCTTATCTTAAAAGAAAATGTATTATTCCAATTAATGGTTACTACGAATGGAAAATTGACAATAATGAAAAAAAACCTTTCTACATTCAATTGGGAGACAGTGAGTTAATTTTTTTAGCAGCTATATGGAGAAAAGAAATTGTTAATGAGCAAAAAACTAGAGTTTTTTCTATAATTACAAAAGAAGCAGATAGATCAATAGCTGACATACATAATAGAATGCCCTTTATTCTAAATGCTAATAATGCAACTAGGTATTTGGAAAATCAAAATGATAATTCGATTCTTAGTGAAATTAATAAAATTCAAGAGATTGATTTGAATTATCATGAAGTTTCAAAATTTGTGAATAGTCCAAACAATAATGAATTTAAATGTGTACAATCAATAAATTTATAATAGAAATTCTTTTAAATTTCTTTAATACCTACTTATGGAAATTTTTAAAAAAAATGAATTTTGGCTTTTAGTATTTTCTGGAGGTCTTTTGTATTGGCTATTTAACCCTTCAGTTATGATGACTTTGGTAATGATAATCCCTTTACTTTTAGCTGCCAATTCAAAAAAATAACTGACTATATTTAATCAAAATAATTAATAATCATCTTTCTAAATTTTACTATGAACAAAAAAATTAAATTTAAATTACAATTAACAGATAGTACATTATTTGATTCTTCAAAAATTAACAAAAAAACAATTATATTTTTTTATCCAAAAGCAATGACAAGTGGGTGTTCTATTGAGGTTGAAGATTTTCAAAAAAAATTATCAACCTTTAAAAAACTTGGTTTCGACGTTATTGGTGCCTCAAAAGATACTATTGAAAAAAATACAAAATTCTCTGATAAATTCAAACTTAAATACCAACTTGGTTCTGATACAAGTGATGCTTGTGAGAATTTGGGAATTTGGGTAGAAAAATCTATGTATGGAAAAAAATATTTTGGAATTAATAGATCAACATTTATTATTTATGCTAAAGGTCAAATTGTTCATTCATGGTCAAAAGTAAAAGTAAAAGATCATGTTGAAGAAGTAATTTCATATATTAAAGAAAATAATACTTAAGAAATTTTATTATTTAATAGTTATTTGATTTTACCTAAATCTTTTTGTCTTTTTATAACAAATAATCCACTAAAACTAATGATTGCAGCGCCAATTAGCATGTTAATTGAAGGCACTTCATCTAAAATAAAATAACCAAATATAATTCCAAAAACTATTACCGAATATCTTGATGATGCTGTTAATGATAACGGTGCATAAAAAATAGTTAATACTGAAAATATATAGGCAATTGTTAAAAAGATACTAGAGATAAATAAATTTGGTAAATATTCTAACTTAAAGGTAAATTCAAAAAACAAAGATCCTACACCTGAAAAAAGTGTCATCAAAACTGAAGTTATAAAAATAATTTCAAAACTATTACTCTTTGTTGCAATACCCTTTGTTGTGATATCTCTTATAGTTAAAAAAACTGCAGCTATAATAGGGAATATAAATAAAATATTAAAATTTAAATTTTGTGGATTTATAACAAATATAACACCAATAAATCCAATAATTACTGCTGTCCATCTTCGAACACCTACTTTTTCTTTTAGAAATAAAAATGCAAAAATTGTTACAAAAAAAGGATTAGTCATTAATAATGTGTAAACTTCTGCAACTGGCAATAAAACAAGTCCTGTAAAAAAACAAACTGCAGTTAGAACTTCATACATCCCTCTTTGGTGATATTTGCTGATTTTAAAAATTTTAAGAATAATTTTTTTCTCATAAAATTTTAAATATAAAAAAATACAAAAGGTTGTAATCAATCCTCGTAAAAAAATGACGTTTAAAATAGATAAATTTTTCTGAGTATCAACTACAATTAGCTTTACAAGACTGTCATTTATTGAAAAAGAAAGCTGTCCTAACATCATAAATATGACACCGATTGCACCTGTTGTAAGAATATACTTGCGTTTCATTTTAAAAATAATATTTATTTAAATTCTATGCTTAAATCAAATCAATCACATCACTTATATGGTTTTACAGATTTAAAAACCTTAAATGAAAGAGGTCCTTTAGTCATTACTCACGGGAAAGGAATTTATGTTTATGATATCTATGAAAAAAAATATTTAGATGCAAATTCAGGCTTATGGAATGCTTGTGCTGGATTTGATCATCCTGGATTAATAGAAGTCGCACAAAAGCAATATTCTAAGTTTGCAGGTTATCACTCATTATTTGGTAGATTGCCTGAGGAGGCACTTGAACTTTCTGATAAAATAATTGAAGTTTCTCCTTTTGATGATGGTAAAGTTTTCTTTTGTAATTCTGGCTCAGAAGCAAATGATACGATGATCAAAATGTTATGGATGTTAAATGCAAGAAAAGGCAAACCTAATAAAAGGAAAATAATAACTAGAATTAATGGCTATCATGGAGTTACTCTTGGAGCGGCTTCTATGACTGGAAAACCATATAATGGTGAGTTTCATCTTCCACTTGATGGTTTTATTCATGCAGATTGTCCTCACTACTGGAAATTTGGAAAACAAAACGAAAGTGAAGAGGAATTTACTTTAAGAATAGCTAAAAATTTAGAAGATCTTATTTTGAAGGAAGATGCTGAGACAATTGCAGGATTTGTAGCTGAGCCTGTACAAGGAGCAGGTGGTGTTATTCCTCCCTCAAAAAACTATTTTAATTTGATTCAGCCTCTTTTAAAAAAATATAATATTCCTTTTATTGCAGATGAAGTTATTTGTGGTTTTGGTAGGACAGGTAACTTATGGGGTTGCGATACATATAATATTAAACCTGACATTATAATTTCCTCTAAATGTTTAACTGCAGGATTTTTTCCTATGGGAGCAGTAATAGTAAATAAAGATTTTGCTGATGAATTTAATTTGGTTTCAGAAAAGGCTGAAGAATTTCCTCATGGATTTACAGCCGGTGGTCATCCTGTAGGATGTGCAATAGCTTTAAAAGCTATCGATGTTATAATAAATGAAGGGCTATTAGAAAATGTCAGACACGTTTCTCCATATTTTCATGAAAGATTACAAGAATTTAATGAATACGAGCATATTGGCGAAACAAGAGGTGTTGGTCTAATGGCTGCCTTAGAAATGGTAAAGAATAAAAAAACAAAAGAACCTTTTGAAGGTCATTTAAATATGGGCGATAAAGTTGCTAATATGTCGATTGATAATGGTTTAATTTGTAGACCGTTGGGACCTGCAATTGTTTTATGTCCGCAGTTTATAATAACTAAAGCTCAAATAGATGAAATGTTTGATAGTCTTCATAGTACTTTGAAACAAGTGTTTAATTAGTTTCGTACTTAACAATAAATCCTGAATAAGTAACATTACTAATAATATTGCTTGGTATTACGCCTTCAACTAAAGCTAAATCAGGTCCATTTTTTGATTTTTCAGTTATTGATAGAATACATTGCATATCACCTTGAATAATTGCCTCAACCTCATCTTTGCTTCCTTTATTTTGAACATATCCATTTAAACCTAATGATATTGCAAGGTCACTAAACCAATGTCTAAAACCGACATTTTGCACCTTGCCTTTAATAATTAACCTATAAGTTTTTAACTCTGTATTATTCATTATTATTCGAATATTAATATAAGAATTATATTTTTATATTCAATCCATATTATTTTAATTTATGACAAAAAATGTTCTATTAGCCTCTTCATGTTTATTAATTGCTAGTGTTTTTTTTGTAATAAATGATGGAATAATTAATTATTTATCTTCAATAGATATTAAATTTTATCATTTTATTTTTTACGGATCTCCAGCTTATTTAATCGTACCCTTATATTTATTTTTTACAGGAAATTTTAAAAAACATATTGTTAGCACAAACTATTATGTCGTTTTTTTTAGATCTATCACTTTTGCGCCAATGCCATTTATAACTTTTATTTCTTTAGAAAATATAACTTTACCTGAGTTTACTACATTAAATATGTCATCCCCCATGATTGCTGCAATATTCGCTTATATTTTCTTAAAAGAAAAATTAAATATATATATTTACTTATCATTATTAATAGGTTTCTCTGGAGTTCTGTTTGTAATTCAACCAGGTTTTGATACTTTTAATAAGTATTATTTAGTAACTTTATTTGGGGTAATTTTAATCACTTCCACAACAACGATTGTAAATAGATTTAATAATGTAATAACTGCGATTGGTTATTTTATTTATGGTGGCTTAATAATACATCTTATTTCTTTTATATTATTTATATATGACCCACTTGAAGTAAGTATGAATGTTTTTATTTTTATTACTATTGCTTCTGTTTTTATTAATTCTGCTATTTTTTTATCAACTTTTGCATTTAAGGTTGCTCAAAAATATTATGCTTCAATTTTTTGTTTGGTGTATCTTCAAATTGTTTGGTCATGCTTAATTGGATTTTATTTTTTTAATGAGTATCTTAATAAATTTGCATTACTTGGTGCTTTATTAATTATATTGAGTGGCTTAATATCTATTCCCGGTCAAATTAGGCAAATTAATGAAAAATAACTATATTGCTATTTCTTTAAAAATTTTATCAGTTATTTTTTTTGTTTTAATGGATGTATTAATTAAAAAACTTTCAACAGATTTTAATACATTTCAAATTGTTTTTTTTAGATGTTTTTTTGGAATTTTTCCTGTTTTTGTTATGATTTATATAACTAAAGCGCCACTAACTACCTCAAAGGTCAATTTACATTTATTAAGAGCAATAATTGCTTGTTTAGCAATGTTTTGTTTTTTTAAAGCATTTGGTATTTTGCCATTAGCGGATGTTTCTTCAATTAGCTTTGCAAGTATTATGATCATAACTATACTTGCTATATTTATTTTAAATGAAAAAGTTGGTCCAAGAAGATGGATTGCAATATTTTTTGGGTTTGTTGGTGTTCTTATTGTTTTCAGACCTGGCACATCATTATTTAGTTTTTATTCTCTATTGCCTTTAATTGGTGCAGTTGCTCTGTCCTTCGCGGTAATTACGATGAAAAAATTACTCAGTTATGATTCACCACCAACTTGTAGTTTTTATCTTCATGCTTTTGTGTCCTTAATATATTTACCTTTTGTATTTTTTAATTGGACTCAACCTACTTTATTTCTATGGATGTTACTAATAGCTATGGGTTTTTGTGGAGGCATAGCGCAGATTTTGTTAACTAATGCTTATAAAGTATCTGAGGTTAATTTATTACAACCATTTGATTATACTGCCATCATATGGGCTATTACTTTTGGTTTAATTTTCTTTAACGATTATCCAGATCGATTTGTTATTATTGGAAGTATAGTTATTGTTATTTCAACATATTATATTATTTACAGAGAAGCTAAAGTTGGCCAAAATCTAAACTCTCTAAAAACTAACAATAGGCAAATATGAAATTTATAATTCTTCTTCTCATTTTTATTTCACCAATATCCATTGCAAAAGAACTTAAAATCATAAATAATATTGAAGGTGATGGTTTAGAAATTATTAATCATTCCAAAATTAAAGTTCATTATTTGGGTAAACTCGAGGATGGTACAAAATTTGATAGTAGCTATGATCGGGGTGAGCCCCTAAGTTTTCAAATTGGAATGAGACAAGTAATAGAAGGTTGGGAACAGGGTCTTATGGGTATGAAGGTTGGAGGTAAGAGAACACTAATAATTCCACCTAATCTTGCTTATGGAGAACAAGGAGCTGGAGATCTTATCCCTTCTAATGCAACTTTAATTTTTGATGTTGAAATTATTAATATTCAGGCACCTGGCTATACCTTAGTTATGACAAAAGATATTGCTGAGTTGCAAAAAAAAAATTATAAATTCATAGATATAAGAACCAAAAAAGAAAGAGATAACACGGGAACAATTCCTGGATCATTAGAAATAACTGCTTTTGATATTTATGGTAAATTTGTACCTGAGTTTATGAAAACTTTTCAGGATCTTGTTGATCTTAACGATAATGTAGTTTTTATAAGTAATGAAGGTGAAATATCCTCTATTTTAGCAAATGGTTTTGTTGAACAGCTTGGTGCCACAAACATGCACTCATTTAGTGGAGGTATTCAACAATTAATAAAAGAAGATTACAATCTTTCTAAAAATTAAGTAATAAATTTATATTTTAATTTTTAGATTTTCCTTTGATGCATAATCTAAAATAAACTGCCATGCAGTTCTTCCGGTTCTGTTACCTCTCTGCAGACTCCATTTTATGGAATTTTTTTTTAAATTATCATCAAAAATAATTTTATAATTATCACAATAGGCCTCTATTATTTTTAAATACTCTATTTGAGATAGTTTGTGGAAACCAATCCATAAGCCAAATCTATCACTTAGACTAATTTTTTCTTCCACACTTTCATCTGTATGGATTGCCGATGATCTTTCGTTATCAATCATATCTCTTGGCATTAAATGCCTTCTATTAGATGAAACATAAAGAAGTATATTAGTCGGTTGATTTTGAATACTTCCATCCAAAGTAGATTTTATTATTTTATAATCACTGTCTATTTTTTCAAAAGATAAATCATCTATAAAAATAATAAATCTAAATTTATTGATTTTTCCTAAAATTGTATAAATTAATTCAATATCAAAAATATTATCTTTATTTAATTGTATAAGTTTTAAGTTTTTATGCGTTAGGGAAATTTTATCGAAAACTGACTTTATAAGAGAACTCTTTCCATTTCCTCTTGCCCCCCACAAAAGTGCATTATTGGTAAAATTTCCTTCAGCAAAGTTATAGGTATTATTTAACAGTATTTTTTTTTGACTATCTACTCCTATAATTAAATCTAATTTTAAAGGTCTGTAATTTTTAATAAACTGAATTTTCTTACTCTCATTATTCCAGATAAAGTAAGAATTTTTCTTTATTTTATCTTTTAAAAAATAGTTTTTAAAGATCATGAAATTTGTTTAGTTTAATTGCTTTTTCCTTTTACACAGTATAAGAAATCTCTCAAATTAATAATCAAGGTAAAATATGGAATCTATAGGCGCTTTTCTTCCACTGGTACTTATTTTTGGTGTTTTTTATATTCTTTTAATTAGACCACAACAGAAAAAAGTAAAACAACATAAGGAAATGTTAAATAATCTTCGAAGAGGTGATAAAATTATTACTTCTGGGGGCATAATAGGAACAGTTAACAAAGTTGCTGATAATAAAGAAATGCAAGTTCAAGTTTCTGAAAATGTAGAAATAAAAATTGCACCTGGAATGGTAGCCGATCTTTACACTTCTTCTGAGACAGAAAAAAAACAACCAGCCAAGGAAAATCAAAGTGAAAATAAGGGTGGATTGTTATCAGGTATATTAGGTAAAAAAAAGTAACTTAAAATGAAAAATTATCCATTATGGAAGATTTTTATTGTTTTTTTATTATTATCTTTAGGTGTAATTTTTGCAGTTCCTTCAATCTTATATAAAGAAGACACTGGTAATTGGTATTTAGATAATCGTTTAAATTTAGGATTAGATCTTCAAGGAGGATCTTATTTATTATTAGAGGTTCAAACTGATGTTCTTATAAAAGAAGAGTTTGAGAATTTTAGCGAAACAATTCGAATTATATCTAGAGAAAATAGAATTAAGATAAACAATATTGAATTATTGGATGATGAACTAAAAATACGTTTTGAAACATCAGATAAGTTAGATGAAATCAGAAGTTCATTTTTACAAAAGTATAGATCGGTTAAGTTTAATTTAAATAATAATATAGCGACTATAACTGTTGATGTGTTGTATAAAAAAAATATTCAAGACTCAGCTATTAAACAATCTTTAGAAATTGTTAGGAAAAGGATAGATGAATCAGGTACTAAAGAGCCACTAATTCAACGATCAGGAAGACAGAGAATACTTTTACAACTACCTGGAGTAAAAGATCCTGAAAGAATAAAAAATTTATTAGGTAAAACTGCTAAGTTGAATTTTCACATGGTTGATGATGATGATTCAAAGTCTTTATCTTTAAATTTAGCGCCTTTTGGTAAAATGATAATTGCTGATATTAATAATGAAGAAATAAAATATCTGCTTGAAAAAAAATCAAAAGTAGGAGGGGAGAATTTAATAGATGCTTATGCTTCATTTGATCAAACCCAAGGTCATGCTGTTTCATTTAGATTTGATACAACGGGTGCTCAGAAGTTTGGTAAAGCAACATCTGAAAATGTTGGTAAAAGGTTTGCAGTGGTTCTTGATGGCGTTGTTATTACTGCTCCTGTAATCAATTCTGCAATTACAGGAGGTTCAGGAATTATTACGGGAAACTTCTCATCTCAAGAAGCAACAGATTTAGCTGTTTTATTAAGAGCTGGTGCTTTACCAGCGCCTTTACAAATTGTAGAAGAAAGATCAGTTGGTCCAGGACTCGGTGCTGACTCTATAGCTGCTGGTAAAATAGCTTCTATAATTGGGATGATACTTGTTTGTATTTTTATGATACTTATTTATGGTTCTTTTGGTGTTATTGCTAATATTTCTCTTATAGCTAATTTATTTATAATAGTTGCGTTGTTAGGAACAATAGGAGCTACACTAACACTGCCAGGAATAGCAGGTATAGTTTTAACAATTGGTATGGCAGTAGATGCTAATGTTTTAATTTTTGAGCGAATAAAAGAAGAAAATTTAAAGAATAAAAAAGTATATGAAACTGTAAAAAAAGGTTTTGATAGAGCTTTATCAACTATTTTAGATGCTAACATAACAACATTAATAGCGTCTTTGTTGTTATTTGTTTTTGGTTCAGGCCCTATTAAAGGTTTTTCAATTACCTTATCATTGGGTGTCATTGCTTCTATGTTTACAGCATTAATGTTAACTAACTTACTCGTTCATTTTTATCTTTCTTTCACTTCAAAAAAGGAGATAAATTTATAATGTTTAGGTTAAATAAAATTATTCCTGTTGATTCAGATTATAAGTTTTTAAATTTTAGAAAACACTTTTATATTGCCTCTGCGATTGCGATTGCCTTATCTTTAATAATTCTTTTGTTTAAAGGACTTAATTTGGGAATAGATTTTAAAGGTGGAACTTTAATAGAAGTAAGTACTAATGAATCCAGTATTGGTGAATTAAGAGATATATTAGCACCTAATTTTAATGAAGTATCTCTTCAAGAATTTGGTGATGAAAATACAGTAATTATTCGTTTACAAAATGATAATAATCAAGAAAGTATTAAGACAGTTGAAAAAGTTAAAGTGTTAATTGATGATAAGGTAACTGAATTTAGAAGATCTGAATTTGTAGGTCCTACTGTTAGTTCAGAATTACTGTGGAAAGGCTTTCAAGCAGTTTCATTCGCATTATTTGCTATTCTGATTTATATTTGGCTTCGTTTTGAATGGCAATTTGGTTTTGGTGCTGTAGTAGCACTAACTCATGATGTTCTTTTTACTTTAGGTGTTTTATCACTATTTAATATTGAATTTTCTCTTTCAACTATTGCGGCTGTTTTAACTATAGCTGGATATTCAATAAATGATACGGTAGTAATATTTGATAGAGTTAGAGAAAATTTAAGAAAATATAAAAAACTAGAATTAATTGATCTGTTTAACATGTCCATAAACAATACTTTATCTAGGACTGTTATGACTAGCATTACTACACTTCTTGCTCTTATATCTCTATATATTTTTGGAGGTGAGGTTATTAAGCCATTTGCTTTAACAATGATAATTGGTGTGCTAATAGGAACTTATTCTTCAATATTTATTGCGGTCCCAACTTTATTAGTATTCAAGTTTAGACCGCAAGAAGAAGATGAAGTTAACTAAGCGTTTTTAGTAAAACCTTCTGAAACTTTTTCCCAATTAACTAAATTGTCAATAAAGACTCTTAAATAATCAGGACGTCTATTTCTATAGTCCACATAGTATGAGTGCTCCCAAACATCACAACCTAGTAAAGGGGTGTGACCATGCACAATTGGATTTTCGGCATTAGGGGTTTTTGTAATTTCTAACTTTCCATTATTTAGAACCAACCAACACCAACCAGATCCAAATTGACCAATACCAGCATTAATAAATGCTTCTTTCATGCTATCAACTGAACCAAAATCTTCATTGATTTTATTTTCTAATTCTGATGGAATTTTACCATTAGGGTTATTTTGCATTATTTCCCAAAAATGCATATGATTTAAATGCTGAGAAACATTATTAAAAACAGGTGCATTTTTATTAAAAGAATTTTTTATAATCTCTTCAATAGTATTTTCATCAAAATTATATTCTTTAATAAATTTATTACCATTAGTTACGTACGCCATGTGATGTTTATCATGGTGTAGCTCAAGTGTTTCAGCAGACATGTAAGGTGCAAGAGCATCTTTACTATATGGTAAATCAGGTAATTCTAAATTTATCATTTCTTATTCCTTTATTTATAAAATTTGTTTAAGAAAATTACCTGTAAAGCTTTTTTTAATATTTGCAATATCTTCAGGCGTACCCTTACCAATGATTTTACCGCCCTTAATTCCACCAAGTGGTCCTAAATCTACAATATAATCAGCAGTTTTAATAACATCTAGATTATGTTCAATAACAATAACGGTATTTCCCTCATCAACTAAAGTATGCAAAATTTTTAATAATTTATTTACATCATCAAAATGCAATCCTGTTGTAGGCTCATCTAAAATATATAATGTTTTACCTGTCGATCTTTTTGATAGCTCCTTAGATAATTTAATTCTTTGAGCCTCACCTCCTGAAAGGGTTGTTGCTGATTGCCCTATCTTAATATAATCAAGACCAACTTCCATCAAGGTTTTTAGTTTTTGTTTTATTGATGGTATTTTAGAAAAAAAATCAAAACCTTCTTCAACAGTCATGTCTAGGATATCAGCTATAGATTTAGAATTATATTTAACTTCTAAAGTTTCCCTATTATATCGTTTCCCTTTGCAAATATCACATTCTACATAAACATCTGCAAGAAAATGCATTTCTATTTTTTTAACACCATCTCCTTCACAAGATTCACATCTTCCACCCTTAACATTAAATGAGAATCTGCCTGGCTTATAGCCTCTTGCTGCAGATTCATTTAAGCCTGCATACCAATCCCTAATAGGAGTAAAACATCCTGTGTAAGTTGCGGGGTTGGATCTTGGAGTTCTTCCTATTGGTGACTGATCTATATCAATAACTTTATCTATATTTTTAATACCTTTAAAATTAAAATAATTCTCTTCTCTATTTAAAGACTTATTAAAATACTCGTCTAATCTTTTGTAGAGAGTATCAATGATTAAAGATGACTTACCGCTACCAGATACCCCTGTTACACAAATAAAATTACTTAATGGAAATGTAACTTCTAGATTATTAAGGTTATTAGTTTTTATTTTTTGTAGTGTAAAAATTTTGTTTTTATTAAATTTTCTTCTTTTTTGCGGTATTGCGATTTGTTTTTTTTTATTTAAATATTGTGCCGTTAGACTTTTAGTGCTTTTCAATATTTTTTTTAAGTTGCCTTCTGCAATTACTTCACCTCCATGAATACCTGCTTTTACACCTATATCAATTATATGATCTGATTGTTTTATTGCATCCTCATCATGCTCCACGACAATTACTGTATTACCTAAATCCCTTAACTTAAATAATGTATTAATTAATTGTTGATTATCTTTTTGATGTAAACCGATTGATGGTTCATCTAAAACATATAAAACACCAGTTAATCCTGAACCAATTTGACTGGCTAATCTGATTCTTTGGCTTTCTCCACCGGATAAACTTTTACTTGCCCTTGCTAATGATAAATAATCTAAGCCTACACGATTTAAAAATTCTAACCTGTCTTTAATTTCTTTTATAACACCTTCAGCAATTTTATTTTCATTTGTAGATAAGTTGTCTTTTAGTTTGTTAAACCAACTGAAGCAATCATCAATAGATTTTTTTGTTATCTCACCTATGTGTTTTCCAGCTATTTTAACTGCTAATGCTTTTGTATTTAACCTAAACCCCTTACACACTTCACAATCTCTTTCTGATAAATACTTTTCTAATTCATACTGAACCCACCATCTTTCAGTTTCTGAATACTTCCTATCAATAAAATTGATTATTCCCTCAAAGCTACTTATAAATTTTTTTTCATTATCTTGATCTCCATAGAGAATTATATTTTGAACATCTTGTGGAATTTTGTACCATGGTGTTTTAATGTTAACTTTGTATTCTTTTAATATTTTTGAGATTGTTTCAACAAAAAATTTTTTTTGGTATCCAAACACCTTAGTTTCCCATGGTTTTATAGCACCTTTTAGTACTGATCTTGAGTCATCAGGTATAATTTTTTTATCATCAAAATATTTTTCTATTCCAATACCATCACATTCTTCACAAGCACCCATTGGAGCATTAAAACTAAATAATCTAGGCTCTATTTCCTCAATTGAAAAACCAGAAACAGGACATGCAAATTTTGACGAATAAGTTGTTATTTTATTTGTTTCTAAATTTTCTAAATAAATTAAACCATCTGATAGGGTGAGTCCTACTTCAATACTTTCTGCTAATCTTTGTTGAATATTTTCTTTGATAACCAATCTATCTATTAAAACATCTATATTGTGTTTAAAGTTTTTCTTTAAAGTTGGGACCTCGTCAATTTCATAAATCTTTCCATCTACTTTTAATCTTTGGTAACCTTTTAGCTTTAACTCTTCTATTTCTTTTCGGTATTCTCCTTTTCTATCTCTTACAATTGGAGAAAGGATATAAGCTTTATCACCTTTATTTTTATTTATTATATTATCACTTATTTCACTCACTGACTGGGAGTTGATTGGTAGTCCAGTTGTTGGAGAGTAGGGTATGCCAACTCTTGCAAATAATACCCTTAAATAATCATATATTTCAGTTACTGTTCCAACTGTGCTTCTTGGGTTTTTTTGAGTAGTTTTTTGCTCTATTGATATCGCTGGAGACAAACCTTCTATCGCATCAACATCTGGCTTGTTCATCATTTGTAAAAATTGTCTTGCGTAAGCAGATAAACTCTCAACATATTTTCTTTGTCCTTCAGAATAAATTGTATCAAAAGCTAATGTTGACTTACCTGAACCACTAACACCAGTTATGACTACTAATTTATTTTTAGGAATCTCAAGACTAATGTTTTTTAAATTATGCTCTCTTGCACCTTTTATAACAATTTTATCCTGATTCATTGATTTACTGATAGTTTAATTAAACAAATTGTTATAAAGATATATATATAAAAAATATGGTTGGTAGTGTTAATAAAGTAATACTTTTAGGAAATTTAGGCAGAGATCCTGAGATTAGGTCTATGCAATCAGGAAGTAAAATGGCCAACTTTTCAATAGCTACTTCTAAGCGTTGGAAAGATCGAAATACTCAAGAGCAAAAAGAAAAAACTTCATGGCATAACATTGTAATTTTTGGAGATGGGCTAGTTGATATTGTTGAAAAATATGTAAAAAAAGGTTCTAAGGTTTATGTTGAAGGTGAATTACAAACGCGTAAATGGCAAGATCAAGAAGGTAAAGATAGATATACTACGGAAGTAATACTTCAGGGATACAATTGCAATTTAACACTGCTTGATTCTAGAAATCAATCAAACTCAATTGACAATCAATCAGATAACTCCCAAAATAATGCAATTTCTGATGATACTTTTGGCTCTAATGCATCGGATTCTTCTGATCTAGATGAAGATATCCCTTTTTAAGTATTTGTTTTAAATATTAAATATAATTTATTGATAAATATTATTTATATGTTCATGTATTTGAATTTTATAAGTTTGAATAAGACGCAGTATTTTGATATAATTAATTACAATTTTTCGCAGAAAACTCTTAAAAATTAGTGACAGATAATAATATAAACTCAGAAGATAATATCTCGGATAATATATCTAATATTTCCTTAGTTGAGGAGATGAAGAAATCTTATTTAGATTACGCAATGTCTGTAATCGTAAGTAGAGCTCTTCCTGACTGCAGAGATGGGCTTAAACCAGTACATAGAAGAATATTGTATGCTATGAATGAGTCTGGTTACAATTACAACAAACCATATAGAAAATCTGCAAGAATAGTCGGGGATGTTATGGGTAAATATCATCCTCATGGAGATAGCGCCATTTATCAATCAATGGTTAGAATGGCTCAAGATTTCTCAATGAGATTAGAATTAATTGACGGTCAAGGTAACTTTGGTTCTTTAGATGGTGACCCACCTGCTGCAATGAGGTACACTGAAGCTAGATTAGCTAAGGTTGCTGAAAAAATAGTTGCTGATCTTGAAAAAGAAACAATTTCTTTTCAAGCAAACTATGATGATAGCTCAAAGGAGCCAACTGTTCTACCAGCTCAATATCCAAATCTTTTAGTGAATGGTGCATCAGGTATCGCTGTCGGAATGGCGACTAATATAGCTCCACACAATTTAGGTGAGGTAATTGATGCAACGCTTCATTTAATTGAAAATCCAAAATCAGAGCTTGTAGATTTAACAAAGTTTATATTTGGTCCAGATTTTCCAACAGGTGGTCAGATAATTGGTAAAAAGGGTATTTTAGATGCTTTTCAAACTGGAAAGGGCGGGGTTGTTTTAAGATCTAAAACATCTATTGAAAATTTTAAAAAAGATAGAGAGGCAATCATTGTTAATGAAATACCTTATCAGGTTAATAAGTCTAAACTTATGGAAAGAATAGCTGAGACTGTAAAAAATAATATTATTGAAGGCATTTCTGATCTTAGGGATGAATCTGATCGTAATGGTGTAAGGATTGTTATAGAATTAAAAAAAGATGTTGATTCAAATATAATTTTAAATCAACTCTATAAAAACACCCTCCTTCAGACAACTTTTAATTCAAATATGTTGGCTCTTAATAAAGGTAAGCCTGAACAAATGAATTTAAAAGATATGTTAACCGCCTTTATTGAATTTAGAGAAGAAGTAATAACAAAAAGAACTATCTTTGATTTAAATAAAGCTAGAGATAAAGCTCATATATTACTTGGTTTAGTTGTTGCTAACGCAAATATTGATGAAATAATTAATCTAATTAAATCTTCTAAAGACTCAAAAGAAGCAAGACAAAAATTAATAAATAAAAAATGGAAGTTAAGTGAACAAAATGTAAATTTTATTAAATTAGTTGATGAAGAAATTACTCAATTAGATAAAAATATTTTTATACTTACAGACTCACAAGCTAGAGCAATTTTGGAATTGAGGTTACATAGACTAACTTCATTAGAGCGAGATGATATACAAAAAGATTTAGAGGAATTAATTTTAGAGATAAAAGGCCATTTAGAGATTTTACAATCAAGATTAATGCTTTTAGATGAAATAAAAAAAGAATTAAAAGAGATAAAAAAAGAATTTGCCTCACCTAGAAAAAGTGAAATTATTGATAGGGAATATGAAGAGGTTAATGATTTAAGATACATCCAAAAAGAGGATATAGTTATAACTATCTCTAATAATGGTTACACAAAAAGATCTTTACTAGAAAATTATAGAGCTCAAAATAGGGGAGGTAAAGGTAAGACTGGAATGTCAACAAGGGAGGAGGATTTTGTTAAAGAAATCCATCTTGCTGATACCCACACAAAATTATTAGTTTTTTCTTCATTAGGGAAAGTTTATGCCTTAAAATCTCATGATATACCTGAGGCTTCTTTAAAGGCTAGAGGAAAGCCTATAGTTAACTTGCTTCCATTTTCTAAAGATGAAAAAATTGCATCTTTTCTACCTCTTCCAATTGATGAAGATTCTTGGTCTGAGAGGCTAATAATATTTGCAACTAAAAAAGGCATGATTAGAAAAAATAAACTAATTGATGTTGCAAAAAGTGGAAAAAGAGAATTGAGAGAAAGTGGTAAACTTGCTATTAAACTTGATTCTGAAGATCAGTTAATAGGAATCAAGTTGGCTAATTATGAAGATGATGTCCTTCTTTCTACTAAAAACGGTAAGTGCTTAAGATTCCCTTTAGAAAAACTGAGGCTTTTCACTGGATTAAATTCTTCAGGTGTAAGAGGAATAAAATTAGAAAAAAATAATCATGTAATTTCTCAAGCAATTTTAAAACATTCTAAAATAGATATAAATGTCAGGCAAGATTATTTAAGAGCTGCTTCTGAGAATAGAAAAAATACAAGTAGTTTAAAGCCAGAGTTTGCAGAATTAAATGTTAATGAAGAATTTTTATTAGCACTAACAACTAATGGCTATGGAAAGCGATCTTCCGCTTATGAATATAGAATATCTAACAGAGGTGGTAAAGGCATTACCGGAATATTAACTTCAGAAAAAAATGGCGAGGTAATAGATTGTTTTGTTGTTAATGATAATGATCAAATAATATTAGTTACAGATAAGGGGCAGATTATTAGAGTTAATATAAATCAAATCAGGATCGCAGGAAGATCAACTAGGGGTGTAAATGTCTTTAAAATACCAGACTCAGATTCAATTGTTTCAATCTCAAGAATTCAAGAGTTGGATACTTAAATATGACTAAAATTGGAGTTTATCCAGGTACATTTGATCCAATGACTAATGGTCACTTAAACATTATACAAAGATCCTTAAAAATAGTTGATAAGTTAATAATAGGTGTTGCTGATAATTTAAATAAAAAACCAATCTTAACATTTGAAGAGAGAAAAGATATCATTGTTAAAGATATTGATTTATTAAATTTAGGAATTAAGGAAATAGAAATACATTCAGTCACTGGACTGCTAACAGAATTTGCAAAAAAACATAAAGCAATTTGCATTATTAGAGGATTGCGTGCTGTTTCTGATTTTGAATATGAATTCAAAATGACAGGTATGAATTATCAACTTAACCCTGAAATAGAGACTGTTTTTTTAATGTCTTCAGATAATAATTCTTTCATCTCTTCTAGTTTAGTTAAAGAAGTTCATAAGCTTGGAGGGGATGTGTCAAAATTTGTTTCTGAAAATACTATTAAGGTTTTAAATAAGAAAAACTTGTCATCATAGCACTTGCGTTCATTAAATTTGAACTATATATGAAAATATTGTGTGGGGCCCTTAGCTCAGTAGGTAGAGCAATTCCCTTTTAAGGAATGGGTCGCAGGTTCGAATCCTGCAGGGCTCACCATTTCTCTATGAGACAAACAATAATTAAAAATATTGCAACTGGGATTACCAAAAAGTGTGATGTTTTGTCAAAAAATGATAATTTTTTGGAAGTAGTTCTTGTCGACACCACAATTAAAATAACTCTTCGAAAGAAGTCTGGTATCTATGTTGGCTCTTACAAAAATATGGAATTTACTTCAGACGGTTAGATCTTTTTTTAAATATTCTTTTTTCATTATAAGTATCTTCATTTAAAAATTCTTTTATTTTATTGGCTTTAACAATTTTACCTTTCCCTACACCTGGGCAATTAAGAGATATATCTTCATTCCATACCTTTGAATTCATATTTTCATTCCAAAATGGCCATGTTCTACATTGAGAAGGTCTGCCTTTATATACAGAGCATTTTTTATCTTTCAAAAAAATACATTTGCCCTTAAGTTCAGTTTTTTCAACTAAATGAATAAATCCTTCAGTTATTTGGCAATATTTATCTTTAAATTTTTTTATAGATAATTTTAAATATTTTGAAAATCTTATTATGTCGTTATCACTTAAATAAACAAACCCATAAGACTCTCTTGAAACGCAACACTTTCCAGAGCCTTGACATTCAAACCGTATTCCATTTTTATAATCAATTTTAGTCATTAACCTGCACTCAATGTTCTTATTGCTGTGTCACGTTCCTGAATATACAATAAATCTTTGAGATTTTTATTTCCATTTCTTTCTAGTCTTGGATCTTCCGTAATAATATTATCTGCATAGAACTTTGCTTCTTCTAATAAATCTCCATCATAACTTAAATCCGCTACATTAAATGAGGGTAAGCCTGATTGTCTTTTTCCTAAAATTTCACCAGGCCCTCTAATTTTTAAATCTTCTTCAGCTATTAAGAAACCATCATTTGTCTCTATCATAATACTTATTCTTTTCTTTGCTGTGTCGTTAAGATTTTCTTTATGTAAAAGGATACAGTAAGATTCTTCATTATTTCTTCCCACACGTCCTCTTAGTTGATGAAGTTGTGCTAATCCAAATCTTTCAGCATGTTCGATAATAATAGTAGTTGCTGATTTAATATCTATACCAACTTCAATGACTGTAGTTGCTACTAAAATTCGATAATCTTCATTTTTAAATTTTTCCATTGTAGATTCTTTTTCTTTTTCACTTAATTCCCCATGTATAAGCATAACTTTATTTTTAAAAATTTTATTAAGTGAATTATATCTGTCAGTAGCGGCTTTTAAATCAAGTTCTTGAGATTCTTCTATAAGAGGACAGACCCAAAAAAATTTATCATTTGAATTATTGATTTTTGCTTTGATTCGTTCAATTAAGTTTTTTTCTTTTTTTAATGTCAAAGAAGATGTCTTTATTGGTTTTCGACCTATAGGCTTATCAATTAATCTGCTTTCATCCATATCTCCATAAGCTGCTAAAGTTAAAGTTCTTGGTATTGGTGTTGCGCTCATAACCAATATAGATGGACGAAAACCTTTATAATTAAAAGCCATTCTTTGATAAACACCGAACCTATGTTGCTCATCAATAACAGAGAAGCCTAATTTTTTGAAATTTACTCCCTCTTGAATCAGAGCGTGAGTCCCTATTATTATTTGCGTACTACCATCCTTTATTTTTTCTAATTTTTCAATCCTACTCTTACCCTTATCTTTTCCAGTAAGAATATCTATTTGAATGGGGAGATTTTGAAGGAGTTTAGAAATATTCTCAAAATGCTGATAGGCAAGAATACTGGTAGGAGCCATTAATGTTGCTTGATATCCAGATTCTATAACAGTTAGCATGGAAATTAAAGCTACAATAGTTTTTCCTGAACCTACATCTCCTTGAAGAAGTCTGATCATTTGCTTATTTGACTCAAGATCATTTTGTATTTCATTAAGAACAATTGATTGAGAATTAGTAAGCTTGAATTCCAAACTATTAATTAAAATTTTTTTTAATTTATTTTTATTTTTAAAAGAAGTCGATTTTTTCTTGTTATCTATAGTTCTGATAATACATATTGCTAACTGATGAGCATACAATTCATCAAAAGCTAATCTTCTTCTAAAAAAATTTTTTTCGTTATATGTATCTTCAATTTCAGGATTGTGTAATTTTTCAATTGCTTCCTTCCATGAAACAAAATTATATTTTTTTAATAATCTATTATCAATCCATTCTCTTGGGTTTGGAAGTAATTGCAACACTTGATTTGATAGTTTTATAAAGCTTTTCATATTTAAACCAGCAGTTAAGCTATAAACAGGTTCTTTTTCTCTTAAGAGCTGTATATGTGAAATGTTTTCAACACTTGCAGGATGGGTAATTTGAAATTTATTTTTAAAAAACTGTAATTTACCAGAAATCATTTTAAAACTTTTGAGAGGTAATACTGATCGGATAACAGGATGTCTCGCATTAAAATAAACTATATCTATTGGAATTTCATTTGCTAAACAACTTACTCGGTATGGTTGTCTTCTAAATTTGGAGGGATAATGTTTTATTACTTCTATTTTAATAGTGACTAGCTGATTGATTGGAGCGTCGTGAATATTTTCATAATATTTTTTTTCAATAATCCTATATGGAAAATGCCATAGGAAATGCACATTTAAGTTTATGCCTAATTTATTAATAATATTTTCTAATTTTGGACCAACCCCTTTTAATTTATTGATTGGAGAGAGTAATAAGTCTAAATGTGCTGGTCTCATAGAATATAATATTTTACATACTATATTCTATTATTGAATATATGGCATTAAATTCACTTAAAAAAATAATTAAATACAGATCAACATATTCAGGAACAAAAGAAACTGATATTTTGTATGAAAAATATTTTATAAGTAATTTAAATAGTTTTCATGAAAATGAATTAAGTTTATTAAAATCTCTTTTTGATGTTTATTCAGATGCTGAAATTTATGATATTTTGACTAATAAATCTAAGCCAATGTCAAAATTCAAAAAACTTTTTGAAAAAATTAGTAATATTTAGATGAAATCTATTGGTCCTGTCATCGATAAAACTGAAGCTTTTATTATATCTGAAATTTTCAATAATAGTGAAAATTCAATAGTCTATGTTGGAAAAAATGATAGAGAAATTATTAATATACAGCAAAAATTATCTTGGCTGCTACCTCAACAAAAAATACTTCTTTATAAGGCTTGGGATCAAATACCTTATGATAACATTTCTCCATCTAAAGAAATACAAACATCACGATTAGAAACTCTTTTTTATCTAAATTCTCATACAGAAGAAAAAATTATTCTCTTGACTACTTTAAATGGAATTATACAGAAAACACTTCCTAAGAATGAAATTAAAAAAAATTTCATTACAATTTCAAAAAACTCAAAAATACAATTAGATAAACTATTAATTTTACTAGTAAAATTAGGTTACGAAAGATCTTCTATAGTAAGAGATAAATCGGAATTTGCAGTTAGGGGATCTATTATAGATATTTTTCTACCACAATTTGACAAACCTATTAGAATAGATTTGTTCGATAATGACATTGAGTCAATATTTGAATTTGATCCAATTACACAAAAAAGAACTAGTAAATCTAATTTACAATCTTTTAAAATTAATCCAAGTAGTGAATTAATAATTGATGAAGATAATCTTCAAAAATTTAGAACTAGTTTTAGATCAATATTTCCAAATCATAGAAAAAGTCAAGTTTATGAATTATTCTCTTCTGGAGGAAGTCCAGCAGGTGGAGAGCAATTTAAACCTTTATTTTATGAAAAGTTAGAAACTCTTATAGATTATTGTGAAAAAAGTGAATTGATATTTCATAATGACATAGAAGAGTTGTTTGATGAAAAAATTGAAAACTTAAACGATTATTATGAAGCTAGACTTAACTCAGATGAACCATTTTACTTAAGTCCTAATTTTTTATTTATAGACAAAAATTATTTTAATAAAATTATTAGTAAATTTAAAGTTACCAAATTATCATTATTTTATAATGAAGGTGATATCGCAACTAATAGCAAAAAAATAAGCAATATTTCATCTATTCGTCAGGAAATTGATTTTAATTTTATAAAAAAGTTTTTTGAGATCAACTCATCTGATAAAACAATTATTATTTGTTGTAATTCTGAAGGCTCATTAGAGAGAGTCTTTAAAATTTTAAATGAAAATATATTTATTTCACCAACTCATATTAAAAATTTCACAAATTTATCCACTCATAAAATTTATATTTCTGTTTTACAAATTGAAGAGTCATTTGAGCTTAATAATATTATTTACATTAATGAAAAAACGATATTTGGTTACTCATTAGCTGTTAAATCTATTAAAAAAGATCAAAAAAATAAATTTCTTTTTGAAGAGTTAAATAAATTATCTCAAGGTGCTTTGCTTGTTCATTCTGACTATGGTGTATGTAGATTTAATAATATTAAAAAAATTGATCTGAATGACTCTATTCATGATTGCTTAGAACTTGAGTTTGCTGACAGTCAAAAACTATTTCTTCCTGTTGAAAACTTAAATTATATTACAAAATATGGCAATGAAGATGAAAATAATATTAATTTAGATAGATTAGGTGCCTCCAGTTGGCAAAAAAGAAAAGCAGAGGCTAAAAATAAAATAAAGGATGCTGCAAAAAAATTAATTAAAATAGCCTCTAAACGACTTCAATCAAAATCACTACCAATTAATATTAACAATAAGGAGTATGATAAATTTTGTAGTACTTTTCCTTATGTGGAAACAGATGATCAATTAAATGCTATTAATGATGTTATTAATGATTTTGCAAGTGGTATACCTAGTGATAGACTAATAGTTGGTGATGTAGCTTTTGGTAAAACAGAAGTAATAATTAGAGCTTTATTTCTTGCTGCAAAATCAAATATCCAATCAATAGTATTTGTACCAACAACACTTTTATCACGTCAGCATTATAATAATTTTTTAAAAAGATTTAGTTTATTTAATATTCATATTGCAGAAGTTTCACGTTTAGTCTCAGCAAAAGAAAAAATACAAATCTTTAATGATTCTGCAGAGGGAAAGATTGATATTCTTATCGGAACTCATGCATTATTAAGTGATAAATTATTATTTAAGAATTTAGGATTGGTAATTTATGATGAAGAACAAAAATTAGGAACTTTGCAAAAAGAAAAATTTAAAGAAATTGCACCAAATGCTCATGTTCTTGCTTTATCTGCTACTCCCATTCCAAGAACTCTCTCAATGTCTTTATCAGGTGTAAGAGATTTAAGTCTAATTCTCACTGCTCCTTATGAAAGACTAGCTGTAAGAAGCTATGTTTCTAAATTTGATGAAGTTAGTATTACTGAAGCTATTAAGAGAGAGGTATACGGTCGAAAAAATGGAGTTTATTTTGTCACTCCAAGAAAAAAAGATATTCCATTTATTGAAAATTTTTTAAAAGAAAGTTTGCCTGAAATTAAGTACGTAGTAACACATGGTCAACTTGCACCATCAATTTTAGAAACTAGAATTTCAAAATTTTATAATCAAGAGGTCCCGCTTATGGTCAGCACAAATATTGTAGAAAATGGTTTGGATCTCCCTCATGTAAACACAATTATAGTTTATAGATCTAACTTATTTTCACTAGCTTCTCTTTATCAGCTTAAGGGACGTGTAGGACGCTCTTCTAAAAGAGGTTATGCATTTATTACATATAAAGAAAATGAACTTAAGGATAATGGTAAAAAAAGATTATCTATAATCAATTCTGCAGACTCTTTAGGTGCAGGATTTAATATAGCCTCACAGGACTTGGATATGAGAGGAGGTGGATCAATTATAGGTGAAGAACAAAGTGGTTTTATAAGAGAGATAGGTACCGAATTATACCATCAAATGTTAGAAGAAGAAATACTCTTCCAAAAACAAAAAATATCTAATGATGATTCAATTCAAAATATATTTCAGCCTACAATAAAAATACCTGAAGAAATATTTATTCCAGAAGATTTTATTGATGATCTTGATTTAAGACTTTCAATTTATAAAAGAATTTCGAGTGTAAATAATAATGATGAATTATCTAGCTTGATAGTTGAGCTTAGAGATAGATTTGGTCTAATACCTAAACAATTGACTAATTTATTTAATTTAATTGAGGTTAAAATACTATGTATTGAGTATAATGTAGAGCAATTTGAATTTAGTAGAAAAGGTGTTGTAATTGGTTTTTATAAAAATAATCCAAAAAATCCTGAAAAATTATTAGATCTTTCTATGAATCGTAATACTCAATTTACTTTAAGGCCTGATCAAAAAATATTTTATGACTTTATGGGTCAATTGAATATGAGCAGATTTGAGCTATCAAAGAAAATCTTAGAGCAAATTAAATAATTTATAAAAATATAAGAATGGCGGAGAGACAGAGATTCGAACTCTGGAAGGACTTGCATCCTTGCTAGTTTTCAAGACTAGTGCTTTCAACCGCTCAGCCATCTCTCCTTTTTGTGGGGATTGTTATACTTTTAAATCAATTAATGTCAAAATATAAAGGATATAAAAATATACGAAATAAGAAAAATTTGTTATTCTACACATATGTTTCTAAAGTTTTTTTTAACTTTATTTCTTTTTTTTAGTTTTGCAGTAAAGGCTTGTGAAAAACCAACTATGCCATCAACTGAAGAATGGAGTAATTGGTTAGTTGAAGTTAAAAAAGAGGCTATTAATTATGGTATTAGTCAAAAAACCATCTCTCAGTATTTGTTATATATTAAGCCTCAAAAAAAAATTATTTTAAGAGACAGGTGTCAGCCTGAGTCCACAATTACACTAGAAGAATATTTGTATTATAGAGTCGATAAAGCTCGAGTAGTTGCTGGTAGAAATGTTTTAAAAGATCATAAAAAAATATTAAACGAAATTAGTAATTATTTTGGAATACAACCTAGGTACATAGTGGCTGTTTTAGGTATGGAGAGTTATTACGGAAGAAATCAGGGTAAGATTGATACAATTACAGCTGTAACAACATTGGCTTTTGATAGACGCAGAAGTAATTTTTATCGAAAACAATTATTTGCTGCATTAAAAATATTAGATGATGGTTTAGTCCCCTCTGGAGAATTAATAGGAAGTTGGGGTGGTGCAGTTGGGATGACACAAATGATTCCCACAACATTTTTAGAGAGTGCATATGATTGGGATGGTGATGGCATTGATATCTGGAACAGTTTTGCCGATGCATTTGCAAGCACAGCTAATTACCTTACATCTATTGATAAAAATCCATGGTCAAATGATAGTACTTGGGGCAGGGAGGTTTTACCTCCAAATAATATTGAGACTATTTACTCATCTTTAAAACAAGTTGATCCAATAGGTTGCGGTGCTGTAAAAAGAAGATCTATAGCTAAATCATTACCAGAATGGTCTCAATTAGGTTTTAAAAATCCTGATGAGTCAATATTACCACAACGATCAGACCTTGAAGCTCGTTTAGTAGCACCCGATGGAGTAAAAGGGAGGATGTTTTTAGTTTATCCAAATTATAAAAATATTTTATATTATAATTGCTCATCATATTATGCTATTTCTATAGGTTTGCTTAGTGATAAAATTAATAATTAGTTCACTTCTTACATTTCTTTTTTCCTGTGAACCTATTTCAAAAGATGTTGTTATAAATAAAATTGAACAAACTAAAGAAAATATTATAGAGGAAATAAAAGTAAAATCAGAGATTATTAAAGAAGATAAAAAAATATCAAATGATAAAATTTTTTATTTAGTTGGTGATCCTTACTATATTGAGGGTGTAAAATATATTCCTGAAGAAGATTATTTATATAGTAAAGTTGGATTAGCAACTTTTTATGACAAAGAACTTCATAATCACATAACAGCGAATAATGATTTAAATAAAGTTACAGAATTATTAGGAAGACATAAAACTCTTCCTTTACCAAGTATAGTTAAAATTACAAATTTAGAAAATGGATTATCTCTAACTATTAAGATTGTTGATAGACATAATGATAATGCATCAATTATTCAAGTATCACGAAAAGTTGCGCAATTATTGCGATTTTATAAAAATAAAATAACTAAAGCTAGAGTAGAAATATTAACTGATCCAAGTAAGCAATGGAAGAATGTTACAATGTCTATAAATGATGCGGATTTTAATAATACTGTAGAATCTGCACCAACAGAATTAGTATCAATTTCAGACATTGATGAAAATATAGGTATAACAAAAGATGATGTTGTTCAAGAAACACCTATAGAATTAGCTATGGAAGAAGTGGTTAGTTATGAATTATATTTATATGTAAATAATTTTAATAACTATCAAGAAATTCAAAATATTGTAAAGGAAATTGGTTTAAAAGAAAAATTTTCTTCTGAAAGTACAGCTAATATTTATAAATTAATTATTGGACCTATAGATAATAAAATAGCAAATAAATTAGTTTCGACATTTATTAGCAAAGGCTATAAAGAAACAGAATTAATTTTAAAATAACCTTACTAAAAACATATTTTGAAATTAATAGTTTTAAATATGAAAAAATATATTTTTACTCTTTTTGTATATCTTTTAATTTTTCCTGTTAGTGTTAATGCTATTGATACTAAGGCTGAGCATGCGATAGTTATTGACTTTGATACTAATGAAATTCTATTTGAAAAAAACTCCAATATAAAAAAACCACCAGCATCTATGACTAAAATTATGACTGTCTATGCTGCCTTTGATAGAATAAAAAATACAGATTTATCGATTACTAATGAATGTGTTATTTCTACAAAAGCTTATAAAATGGGTGGATCTAGAACCTTTCTTGAAATTGATGATAGAGTATCAATTGATGACCTTTTAAAAGGAATAATTATTCAATCAGGTAATGACGCTTCTATTGCTATGGCAGAATGTTTAGGTGGCACTGAAGAAGATTTCGCTAAATTAATGAATGTATATGCAAAAAGATTGGGTATGAATAATACTAATTTTATTAATTCATCAGGTTGGCCAGAAGATAACCATTATTCAACTGTTTATGATTTAGCTCTTCTTTCCAATGCATTAATTAGACAATTCCCAGATTTATATTTATATTTTTCAGATAAAGAATTTACATATAATGAAATTAAGCAACCTAATAGAAATAAATTACTTAATACGCTCCAAGGAAGCGATGGTTTAAAAACTGGTTTTACGAAGGCGTCTGGTTGGGGAATTGCTGCAACAGCTATTAGAGATAGTAGAAGAATAACAGTTGTTATTAATGGTACTAATAGTTCTAGATCAAGATTAAATGAAGCTTCCAACTTAATAAACTGGGCTTTTTCACAAACTAGTCAAAAACAAATAATTGATGAGGGTCAGCTTATAACAGAAGTTGATGTGTGGTTAGGTAATAAACCTAGAGTTAATTTAATATCATCAGAAAAAGTTATATCCACACTCTCATTTGATCAAATTCAATTACTGAAATCTACAATTCAATATAAAAAACCAATTGAGGCACCTATTAAAAAAGGTCAAATATATGGCGTTTTAACTATAACTATTGAAGGTAAGCCAGACATTAAAGTAGATTTAGTAGCTCAAAATAATGTCAATTCTATTAATCCCATTTTTAAAATTTTTGCTGCTCTAAAATATTTAATTTTTGGTACTAGTTTAGATGAATAAAAAAAAAGGTTTTTTTCTTACATTTGAAGGACCTGAAGCTAGTGGAAAATCATCTCAAATAAAACTGCTTGAAAAATATTTAAAACAAAAAAATATCTCATACATTACGACTAGAGAACCTGGAGGAACAAAACTAGCAGAGGCTTTACGTGAGTTAATTTTAAAAGTAAAATCTAATATTAATATTAATGAAGAAATATTAATGCTTATGGCTGCAAGATCTCATCATATAAATACAGTTATTAAACCCGCTTTAATTAATGGTAAATTGGTTATTTCTGATAGGTTTGCAGACTCAACCTTTGTTTATCAAGGTTATGTTAATAAGTTTGGCATCTTAAATGCTAAAACATTACATAAAAAAATATTAAATAATTTCCTACCTAATAAAACTTTTCTATTTGAGCTCTCTTCATCACAAATCTTATTAAGATTAAAGAAAAGAAAAAATAAAAACAAGTATGATAAATTAGAAAAAAAATTCCATAATGAGGTTAACAAAGGTTATGAATTAATATCTAATAATAAAAGATTTATTAAAATAGATGCCTCAAAGCCTATTGACTCTATTCATAAAAAAATAATTTCCCATATAAATTTACTAATATGAATAAATTAATTGGCTTTGAAGAAGAGTTAATCTCTCTTCTCAAAAGTTTAAAACAAAATACATTAGCTAACTCAATTCTTGTATCTGGAAGCAAAGGAATTGGAAAATCTTTATTTATAAATACATTGATAAAGGAATTTATTAAATCAAGAGTTAATCATGACAAACTTAATCACCATTATTCACTCTTAGAAAAGAATATTCATCCTAATATAAGTATTTTAAAAAAAGAATTTGATGAAAAGATAAAAAAAATCAAAAACTTTATTGCGATTGATCAAATTAGAAAACTTAACCAGTTTTCTAGAGAAACCTCAATAATTAATAATTTACCAAAATTTATTTTAATCGATAGTGCAGATGATTTAAATACAAATGCTGCAAATGCTCTTTTAAAAATACTTGAAGAGCCAAAACTAAACACTTATTTTTTTTTATTATCTCATCAACCTTCGGTTTTATTACCTACTATTAAATCAAGATGTGTTAAAATTAGATTATCAACTCATAATTTTACTAATTTTAAAAATATATTGATCTCTCAAAATACATCAGAAGACGAGGAAGTTATTAAATTTTTTTTCGATATAACTAACGGTTGTCCAGGTTTATCATCTACTTACGATCTTGAAGAATTTTTATCCATTTTTGATAAACTAACTTATTCAATTGCTGATTTTGATTCATTTTCTGATAATAATAAATATTTAGTAAATTTATTTTCAAATTTTTCAAATGAGAAATTACAAATTTTTTTATCTATTCTTAAATTTATTCTTTTTACATTAGCTAAAGTAAAACATAATATTAATATACTTGATCATTACCTATCATCTAACGTTAAAGATATTTTAAAAGTTTCAGATAAAATGTCTATTGACCTTATTAATAAAAAATTAGAATACTTGATTAATAATGAAAATGATTTATTCACTTATAATCTAGATAAAAAAATATTTATGATTAATTTCTTTGCTGAAAAATAAACTTAATGTCTTTTTTTGTAACTACACCTATATATTATGTAAATGATGTCCCACATATCGGTCATGCATACACTACAATTGCTTGTGATATTTTTAATAGGTTTCATAAACTTAAAGGTGAAGAAACTTTTTTTTTAACAGGAACAGATGAGCATGGTCAAAAAGTAGAAAAAGCCTCATTAGTTAAGAATAAAGATACTCAAAAATTTGTTGATGAAATGTCACAAAATTTTCGTGACTTAATACCTTTCTTAGGATGTGAAATTGACGATTTTATAAGAACTACAGAAGATAGACATAAAAATGCTACTCAATTTTTATGGAACAAACTTAAAGAAAATAATCAAATTTATTTGTCAAATTATGAAGGTTGGTATTCTATAAGAGATGAAGCTTTTTATCTAGATAGTGAATTAACTAAGAAAGAAAATGGTTTTGTTGCACCTTCAGGCGCTCCTGTAGAATGGGTTAAAGAAGAGAGCTATTTTTTTAAATTGTCAGCCTGGCAAAATAAACTTTTAGAATTTTATGAACAAAATAAAAACTCTATTCTTCCTAAATCTAGGTATAATGAAGTTTTAAGCTTTATTAAAGGAGGATTGAAAGACCTCTCAATTTCTAGAACTACTTTTAAGTGGGGAATTAAAGTCCCTGAAGATGATAATCATGTTATGTATGTATGGATAGATGCTTTATGTAATTACATTACTGCATTAAGTTACCCAAATATTGATAATAGTTATTTTAAGAAATTTTGGCCAGGAGTTCATATAGTAGGTAAAGATATATTGCGTTTTCATGCCGTTTATTGGCCAGCATTTTTATTGGCAGCTGATATAGAACCACCTAAAAAAATATTTGCTCATGGTTGGTGGACAAATGAAGGTCAAAAGATTTCAAAATCTATTGGTAATGTAATTGATCCGTATGAAATTGTTAATCAATATGGATTGGATCAAATGAGATTTTTTTTATTTAGGGAAGTTCCTTTTGGAAATGATGGTGATTTTTCAAAAGATGCTATTGCGCAAAGAGTTAATGCAGATTTATCAAATAATTTTGGAAATTTGATACAAAGAATATCATCATTTATTGTTAAAAACTCTGATTCTAAAGTTAATAAGCCTGCTGAATTTATTGACGATGATAAAAATTTATTAAATCAATATGATGAAGCTCTTAATAATTATTTGACCAATATGAATTCTTATTCTATTGATAAAGCTTTAAAAAATATTTTTGAATTTTTATCTCTTGTTAATACCTTTGTGGATAATCAGGCTCCCTGGTCTTTAAAGAAAACTGATCCTGTTAGAATGGAAGTAGTTTTATATGTTGTAGCAATTTTAATAATAAAATCCTCTATACTTTTATTGCCAATTATCCCCTCAAGTATAAAAAAAGTTCTCAGTATCTTTAGTTTATCAGTCGAAGAAATCAATCTAAGTAAAATACAAAATTTCCTACCAGAAATTATATCAATTAAAAAACCATACCCCATTTTTCCTCGAATTGAAAAGTGATTGACTCTCATTGCCATTTAAATTTTCCTAGCCTTAGTAGTGATATTGATAATATTTTAAAAAGATGCAAAGATAATGGTATTAATAAATTGCTTACCATTAACACTAACCCAAAAGATTTTCAGAAGCATTTAAATTTAATTAAAGATCAATTTAACATATTTATTGCTTATGGCATACACCCTCAAGAGGTTGATGACGAAAGTGAACTTCATTTTAAAGATATCGAAAATAATATTACTAATTCAAAGTTAGTGGCAATAGGAGAAACTGGTTTGGATTATTATCATTCCACAGATTATAAAAGTAAACAAATACAAATTTTTGAGTCTCATATCGAAGCTTCTAAAACATTTGATCTTCCAATAATTATACATCAAAGAAATTCTGAGAATGATATTATTAAAATATTAAAAAAATATAGAAACGATAAATTAAAAGTTGTCTTTCATTGTTTTACAGGATCTAAAATATTATTAAATTTTTGTTTAGAAAATAATTATTATATTTCTCTGTCTGGCATAATTACTTTTAAAAACGCTAATTCTTTAAGAGATGTTATTATCAATGCTTCCATGGACCATTTACTAATAGAGACTGATAGTCCATATTTAGCACCTATGCCTATGAGAGGGAAAGATAATGAACCTGCGTTTATTAAATATACCGCTGAATATCTTGCTAATTTTTATTCTATGAACCTTGATGACTTTATAAAAGTAACAGATAATAATTTTTATAAATTGTTTTCTAAAGTAAAAAAAGATAATTAATATAAATGAAAGTTAGAATATTAGGTTGTGGAGGATCATTTGGTTCACCTCTTGCATGGGAAAGAAATGGTAATATAGATATTGAAGATAGTAAAAATTTTCGAACAAGATCATCTGTACTTATTAACAATAATAATCAAAATATATTAATCGATACTAGTCCAGATTTAAGATATCAACTTTATAAAGCTAAGTGTACAAATATTGATGCTGTCTTATTTACTCATGAGCATTCAGATCACACTTCTGGACTTCCTGATATCAGAGCTATGTCTTTAATAAATAAATCAATTATTCCTGCTTACATGTCAAATAACATAAAAGACTCTATGATAAATAATTACAAATATATTTTTAAAGGACTTAAAGATTATGCCCCTTTTATGACTGCACATAATATTGAAAAAAGCTTTTCGATTGATGAGACGAATATTGAAACCTTTAAACATAATCATGGGTCAATCGATGTTCAAACCTATAGAATAAATAATTTTGCATATTCTACAGATATTAAAAATTTTTATGAAAATGATATTGATAAACTTAAAAATTTAGATTTGTGGATTGTAGGACTTTTACGATATGACTCTCATCCATCACATGCTGGATTTGATCAAATAATTGAGTATGTAAAATATCTTAAACCTAAAAAAACTTTATTTACTCACATGACTGCTCTGCTAGATTATAAAGATTTATTATCAAAATGTCCTGAAAATGTAGAGCCTGCTTATGATGGTATAGAAATTCTTATATAATGGATAAAAAAATTGGATTTATAGGATTAGGAAATGTGGGAAGTAAGGTTGCCAATAATATTTTGAAGCAAGGTTATAATTTACATGTACATGATTTAAATAAAAATCTGTCTAAAGAATTAATATCAAAAGGAGCTATATGGTGTAACTCCATTGAAAGGTTAATTAAAAATACTTCAGTTTTTATAACATGTTTACCTTCACCTAAATCTGTTAAAAAAGTCATAACAGAAACCTTACCATTTATAGACAAGAAACATTTATGGATAGAAATGAGCACAACTGATGAAGAAGATATGAAATCTCTTTCTAAAAAATTATTAGAAAAAAAAGCTGAAGTTATTGAGGCGCCAATTACAGGTGGTCAACACAGAGCTGAGAGTGGGAATATTGCAATATTAGTTGGGGGTGAAAGAGATAGTTTTAATAGAGCTTTTCCAATCTTAAGTTGTATTGGGCATGAAATTTTACATTGTGGTGAAATTGGTAAAGCATCAACTTTAAAGGTCGTAACAAATTATTTAGCTTCAATAAATTTGTTGGCAATAGGTGAGGCTTTAATGGTTTGTAAAAAATATGACATCAATTTGAAAACTGCTTTTGAAGGTATAAAAATAAGTTCTGGAAATAGTTTTGTTCATGAAACAGAAAGTCAAGTTATATTAAATGGGTCTTATGATGTAGGTTTTACAATGGATTTAGTATGTAAAGATGTAGGATTATTTGATAAACTTGCTAAAAAATATAAAATACCAGCAGAAGTAAGCACACTTATGAATTTTATCTTTCAACGTGGAAGAAAAATGTATGGAGATAGAGCTTTAAGCACAAGTATAGTTAAGATGTTAGAAGAAGTGTGTAAAGAAGAGTTACGTTCAGAGGGTTTCCCCTCTTATTTAGAGGATAAAGAAGCAAAAAAAGACGGTGAGGAAATTTTAATTTAATATGCATAATCAAAAAGACTTCATGCCAATAGTATACGAATTTATGAACGTTGAGATGGATAAAGTACAAAATACTAATCTCTTTAATAGTTATTTAAAAACTAATAGGGTTGAAAAAGTTTATACGGGTACATTGTGGGGAGAAGGACCATGTTACATTCCTCATAAAGATATGTTAGTTTGGAGTGATAATCCTAATAACAGAATGATGAAACTAATTAATGGAAAAGTGTCTGAATTCAGAAACCCTTCAAATTTTTGTAATGGAAATACCTTAGATAATGATGAAAATTTAATTTCATGCTCTCATGGAGGTAGGTGTGTTTATAAAACAGATGATGACTTAAATGTTTCTGTTATTGTAGATCAATATGCAGGTAAAAAATTAAACTCTCCAAACGATGTTTGTGTAAAATCAGATGGAACAATATGGTTTACTGACCCTCCTTATGGAATTTTATCAGATTATGAAGGTTATTTGGGTGAACAGGAGTATGGAGGCTGTTTTGTTTTCAAATACGATCCTAAATTAAAAAAACTAGATGTAATGACTAAAAATCTTGATAGGCCAAATGGCATTGCTTTTTCTCATGATGAAAAAAAAATATATATTGCAGATACTGGTGAAGATATAAAATGCTTATATGTTTTTGATATTGAGAATGAAAAAATCACAAATCAAAAATTAGTTTATGACTTTAAACCTTTTTTCTCTGACGGCTTTAGATGTGATAAAGATGGTAATATTTGGACGAGTGCAGGAAAGGCAATTAAATGCTTTAATCCAGATAACGAATTAATTGGACAAATTTTAGTTCCAGAATTAGTATCTAATTTAGAATTTGGAGGAAGAGAAGGTAATATTTTATACATAACAGCAACAAGTTCTTTGTATAAAATTGAATTAAACCAAGTTGGAGCAAAATATAAATGAATACAGATCTAAAGAATGAAAAGTGTTTACCTTGCTCTGGGAGCACTCCAAAATTTAATGAGTCTGTTATAAGTGATCATTTATCTAATTTAAATAACTGGTCAGTTAATGATGAGCAAAATATGATATATAAAAAATTTGAATTTAAAACATTTAAACAGGCTCTTAATTTTACTAATAAAGTGGGTGATCTCGCTGATAATGAAGGTCATCACCCTGATATATCGCTTGGATGGGGATATTCTCTAATAATGCTACATACCCATGCTATTAAAGGATTGTCATTAAATGATTTTATTTTAGCTGCCAAAATTGATGAAATAAATTAAATTATAATTTTAATTCATTGAAAAATATAACTTAATAAACGGCGTATAGACCAATAAATAATCCTGTTCCAAAAACAAAATGAGCAATCAAGTTTTGTGACATTATTTTAAATTTATTTTCACTTTTTGATGCAAAAAAACCTAGGTTAAAAGCAAAAGGCATTAGATAGCACCAAGAACCTAAAACAGAAATAAAACCAATAAAATAAGCAAGTAGAATAGATGGGTGATTAAACATCAATAAATTTAATGAAATATAAAAAATACCATAAATTATACCTATTAAATAATGGATTACGTATCCGAATATCAATTCATTTTCTTCTTGCTCATCATCAGCAATTGTTATCCTTGTATAAATTCCTTTTTTGTAACCAAGGAAGTACCTTCCTATAAGATCCCATTTGGGTTTATCTACTCCATATGCATAATTTAGTGATAGTTGAAAAATATCAAATATAATTGTGGCTATTACACCCGATATTAAGCCTTGAATAATTAACATTTAAAGACAATATTAAAATTAAATAAAATATCAATAATATAAAATTTTATGGCTTATTATTATGAAATATATGTAAGTAATTAATTATGAAATTTGACAAATTCTTTAAACAATACAACCAATCTATTTATGATCTATTAAATAATGTGGATACAAACTTAATTGAGCACTCAGTAAGTTTAATAAATAATTGTTATAATAATGGTGGCAAAGTGTACATCGTAGGTAATGGTGGAAGTTCATCAATAGCTAGTCATGTAAGTGTTGATTTTGCAAAGGTTGCGAATGTTCCTTCTGAAACATTTAATAATTCAAATCTAATTACTTGTTTTGCTAATGATTATGGGCATGAAAATTGGGTCAGTGAGGCTATTAAAGCCTATATGCAAAAAAATGATATGATCATTTTAATTAGTAGTAGTGGAACTTCTCTAAATATAGTTAATGCAGCAAAATATTGTAAAGAAAAAAATATTTCATTGATTACCTTAAGTGGCTTTAGTAATAATAATCCATTATCTAAGCTTGGTAATATAAATATTCATGTCCAGTCAGAGAGTTATAATTTTATCGAAATGTCCCATCATATAATTTTGGTTTCAATAGTTGATATATTTGCTCAAAAATTAAACTAAGTGCCACAAAAAGTTTGGTGTATTTTTTCCTCTTCCTTTGGAGGCTCCGAATATTTTTTTTGTATATTGTGATTATATGGGTTTTTAAATATATCCATTGTTTTATCCAAGTTATTAAAATCATTATCATCAGACTCTTTTAATATTTTATCAATTATATGATTTCTAGGAATTATGTATGGGTTAATATCTATATGTTTTTCTTTATTTTTATTTAGTTTTTTTCTATCATCAAGTTTTATTTTCCAATCTTTAATAAACTCATATTTATCAATATTGTTATTTTCAATATCAATAAAGGTGTTCGTGTAATCAAGCTTAAAAACATGCATTATATTTAATAATTCTTTGATTAAATTTATATCCTCTTTATATTCTTGATTAATATTTATTTTTTTTTTCATCATAGAAACCCACAGATCATAATACTTAATCTCAAAATTTTTAAGCACAGTCTCAATTTTTTTAATTGCTAAATTTTCATCTTCATCAATTAAGTAGAGGAAGGTTTCTGCTAATCTTGCTAGGTTCCATAAAGCAATTTTAGGTTGGTTATTAAAAGAATACCGTCCCTTATGATCAATTGAGCTAAATACTTTATTAGGATTATATTCGTCCAAGAAGGCACATGGGCCATAATCAATTGTTTCTCCTGATAATGACATATTATCAGTATTCATAACGCCATGAATAAAGCCAACTCTTTGCCAATCTAAAATTAAATTAATTTGACTCTCAACAACTTTTTTATAAAAATCTAAGTATTTATTTTTGTTATTTTTTAATTCAGGATAAAGTCTTTCGATAGAATAATCTAACAACTCTTTAGTATTTTCTTTTTTATTACTTATTTGAGCTAGTTGAAATGTGCCCACACGAATATGACTTTTAGCCACTCTAACTAAAATACCACCTTGTTCAAAACCAGTTCTCATTATTTTTTCTCCAGTTTTTAAAACAGCTAATGACCTTGTTGTTTTAATATTTAGGTTATGCATTGCCTCGCTTATAATGAATTCTCTAAGCATTGACTTAAGTGTCCCTTTGCCATCTCCATTACGTGAATAAGGTGTTTTACCAGAACCTTTTAATTGTATATCGTATCTCTCACTATTTGAATTTAAGTGTTCTCCCAATAAAGTTGCTCTGCCGTCTCCTAAAACTGTAAAATGACCAAACTGGTGACCAGCATAGGATTGGGAAAATGATTTAATATTTTTATCATTTATAGATTTAATAATAAAATTATTAAAATTATTATTTTCTAAGTTTAAAGCATTAATTAATTTAATATTTTTAGATACAACTTCTAAATTTGGAAATTTTTCAGCTTGCGTATTAGAATAAAATAATTGAGGTAATTTTAAATATGAATTTTCAAAATTCCAATTTTGATACATTAGATAAGCATTCTTTAATTTAGTAATTTAAAATTTACTTTGAATTATTTTTTAATTATGCAATACTTTAATCAAATAAAGTAAATTTTCAAATTCTTTATAAGCTAGTTTTGTTAATTATTTTAAAAAGGTAAATAAGAATGGGACAAATTAAAAAAACATTCATTGCATCTTGTTTGTGTAAAGGTGTGTCTATTTCTATAAAAGGAAAGTTAAGGCCGGTTTTTAATTGTCATTGCATTCAATGCACAAAAACACATGGTAATTTTGCTGCTTATACTAGTATGTTAGAAGAAAATATTACTTTTAAATCAAAAAAAACTTTAAAATGGTTCCGATCTTCTATTAAAGCTAAAAGGGGTTTTTGTAATAATTGTGGTTCAAGTATTTTTTATAAAAAAAATGGAAGCAAAGAAGTCTCTCTTTCAGCTGGATTATTTCAGAACCCAACAAATTTAAATACTGTTTCCCATATATTTCTTCACAACAAAAGAGATTATTATAAGATAACAGATAAATTACCAAAATTTAAAAAATATAGATAATTTATGAATAATATTAGCTCTATAGTTAATTTTAATAAACATCCAATTGATGATATTAATTATATTAAAAAATGTAACTCACTCATTAAAGACAATTCTTTACTTGTTTTAGATAATTTCCTTACTGAGCAAAGTCTTGATATAATATTAAAAGAAGCGACAAGCTTAGAAGACAAAGCTTTTTATTGTGAGCAAAAACATACTGTTCTTTTAAATAAGCAATCAAGTGAAATCCATCAAGACGATCCTCTTAATAAATTAATGACAAGTGATAAGGGGTGTGTTCCTCATGATTTATTAGACATCAATTCAGATTTAAATATGTTATATCATTCTAGTATTTTCAAAAATTTTATAAAAAGTGTATTAAGTCTTGAAGATATTTTTCCTTATGTTGATAATTTATCATCTATTAACTTAAACTATTATCAAAAAGGGCAGCAGCTTGGATGGCATTTTGATAATGCTTCTTTTGCTATTACCTTAATGGTTCAAGCTTCTCCAACAGGCGGTGAGTTTGAGTATATTACAGAGGGAAGAAACTCTAATAAAAACTATATAGATAAAAAATTAATTTCAAATATTATTAGTGGTGATAAAAAAACCAACAAATTAGCTGTTAGTGATGGCACTTTAGTTTTATTTTATGGGAGAAATTATCTTCATAGAGTAACTCCAGTTGAGAGTAATACACCCAGAATTCTTATTACTTTAAACTATAATGAGGAAAGTAATGTTGAGTTATCTAAAAATGCAAGATTAACTTTTTTTGGAAGAACGACTTAAATAATACACATTTATTTTTATATTTCTTATTAAACTATATTAGTTTCAAAAATTTTATGAGAAAATAATATAAATTATAGATTTTTAATGAATTTAATACAAAGATTAGACAAGGGTCCAATTATATGCGCAGAAGGTTATTTATTTGCTATGGAAAGAAGAGGGTATCTCTCTGCCGGGGCATTTGTACCTGAAGTAGTTATTGAACATCCAGAAGTTGTAACTCAACTTCATAGAGAATTTATTAGAGCCGGAAGTGATGTTGTTCAGGCTTTTACTTATTATGGTCATAGAGAAAAGCTTAGAATAATTGGTAAAGAACATCTTTTAGAAAAATTACAGAAAAATGCATTACAGATTGCTAGAGATGCAAGAGAAGAATTCCCAGAACTTGATTTAATGGTTTGCGGTGACGTAGCAAATACTAATGTTTACGATCCAAATGATTCTTCATCACTTAAGCAATGTCAAAAAATGTATGAAGAACAAATACAATGGGCTAAAGAAGCAGGTGTTGATTTTGTTATTGCTGAAACGATTAATTGGGTAGAGGAAATGAAAATTGCCTTAAAAACAATTAAACAAGAAAAACTTATAGCTGTAACTAATTTTGCTATTCCAAGAGGTGACTTAACAAGAGACGGGTACACACCCTCAGATGCATGTAAAATGATGGAAGATGAAGGAGCGGATGTTGTTGGGCTAAACTGTTATAGAGGGCCAAAAATGACTATGAAATTTTTAGATGAAATAAAAGATAAGGTAACCTGTCATGTATCAGCTTTACCAGTACCTTACAGAACAACAGAAAAAGAACCTGGATTTCTAAATATAATAGATGAAGGTTGTGATTGCATTCCTGGAGGAAATGCCTTTCCTGTAGCATTAGATAATTTGTTTTGTAATAGGTATGAAATGGGAGAATTTGCAAAAGAATGTTCTGAAAAAAACATAAATTTTATAGGTATTTGTTGTGGTGCAGAGCCTCATCATGTCAGAGAAATGTCTATGGCTATTGGTAAAAAACCAATATCTATGAAATATGCTCCAGATATGAGTAAACATTTTCATCACGGCAATGACTCAACTTTAAGGGATATAAATAAAAAAATAACTTATTGATTTAAGTTATAATAGAATAGTTGTTGTCCTTTAGATTTAAAAGAATTAATTAATATTTCTACTTCTTTAGTTTTAAACCATTCGAAATATTTTTTAGCATCTTTAAAATTTAAATTATTATTTATGTTAGGGTTAACCAATATAATGCCATATTGATTAAAAAGTGGAGGGAAGTTTTCACAAACTATTTTTAAGTTCTCTTTTTTATTAAAAGCTATCCACGTACTTCTATCTGATAAAGTATACCCTTTTTTTTCATTTGCTATGAGCAATGTACTACCCATTCCTTGACCAACACTTAAATATGATTTAGAATCTTTATTAAAGTTAGCATTAGTTAAGAACCACATCTCAAGTTCTTTTCTATGCGTACCACTATCATCACCCCTAGATATAAATAATTCGTTATTTTGAGAAATTTTCTCAAGCTTCTGTTTAACTGATACACATTCCTCATCATCTTTTTTTGGTCCTACTAATACATAATCATTATACATTATTTCTAGCCTCTCAATTCCATAATCATTTTCCATAAATACAATTTCTGATGGTGTATGATGAACTAATAGAATTTCAGCATTACCATCTTTAGCCGTTCTTATAGCTTGTCCAGTACCTAATGATAATACCTGAACATTTATATTAAATTTATCTAAAAATTTTTTATTCAATTCATCTAAAAGACCTGTGTCATATGTAGATGTAGTGCTTGCAACTATGATCTTACTTTTTCCATATAGATTAAAATTAATGAAAATAATGACAAATAGTAGAATTAAGAATTTATAAGAATTTAAATATTTCATTGCTTAGGTATAAAAAAAGTTGATGATGCCCATAATGAATGCCATTTAGCATATTGATCTTTTTTTTTATTACTGCCCTTTATAAGTACTATACTATCAATGAGATATTTATGATTTTTTTTAAATTTATAATTAATAATTCCTTTTTGGTTTGTTCTAAAAAATTCAATTTTTAATTGATCTTTTATGATACTCGTAATTGATACTTGGTGAAATATTAGTGGGTTATTTTGATATTCAAATAAGATCCTTTTATTTTTGTCTGTATTGACAAAAGGATTATCAAGGACAATTATTTCTATCTCTAAGTCTGTATCAATATCTGATCCCTCAAAACCATTTTTTGTAACTAAAGATTTTGCATACCTAATATAACTTTCATTAAAATTTACTGGATAATTATTTTCTTTATGTTGTAAAATTGCTTCTGGATAACCTTTTTTCCTAGTAAATAATTCAAACTTTAAAAGATTTTTATAATTTACATAATTCATTTCAGTCTCTATTTGAATAATATTAATACCATTTTCTAATTCACGTATATTTATGGCTGGAATATCACCCAATCTACCATTTATTCTTTTTTTTATTTTATTAATTCCCGAATAATAAAAAGCTTTTTTAAGATATTTATTCGAAAAAGAAATAAGTGATCCTTGAAAATTCTCACCAACAAATAAGTTTGCTTTAAAAACTTCATTATTTTTGATATGAAATTCTTCAGGTTCAATCCAAAATTCATGAGCAATAGAATTTTGATTAATTGAAATAATAAAATAAAAGAATATTAATTTAACAGGGTATTTAAGCATTTTATGACCTTTTATAAAAAAAGAATTGAAAATAATATAATTTTTTTCTTCATATTTTTTTTTCTATTTATTTCATTATCTCTAAAATCACATGAAATTAAACCTTCAATAGCTGATTTCTCTATAAATGAAAGTTCATTAACGTTTGAAATTAGACTTAATGCTGAATTAATTTTATCTGGGATAGATGCATCAGATATACAAAATACTGATAACTCAAATTTAAGCTATAAATATGATGATCTTAGAAAACTGCCTGATAATGATCTTAAAGAAAATATCATGAGTAATTGGGATAATATTAGTCAAAATATTTACATTAAATTAGATGGAGATGTTCAGGAATTAAACTTATTATCCATAGAAATTATTAATCAGAGAAATTATGAAGTTACAAGAGATACAATCATAAATTTCCATATCCCATTAGATAAAAAAAACACATCTTTCTCTTTTTCTATGTCAAAGAAATTTGGATCAATTATTTTAAGAGAGCAAAATTTAAATAAAAATGTAGATCAATTATACACTAATTATCTAAATTCTGGTGATGCGTCAGATTTAATAAATCTTAATCATACTGTCGCTCTTACTAAAATTAACAGTTTTATAAAATATTTATTTCTAGGTATTGAACACATAATACCAAAAGGATTAGATCATATGCTTTTTATAATTGGCCTTTTTCTTTTTTCAAATTTAATTAGACCTTTGCTTCTGCAAGTGACCATGTTTACAATCGCTCATACAATTACATTAGTTATAGCTTCTTTATCTTTAATTAATGTAAATGCTTCAATAGTTGAGCCCTTAATTGCATTATCAATTGTTTATATAGGTGTTGAAAATATATTTAAAAAATATTCAAATACCAAAATACGTTATTATGTAATCTTTCTTTTTGGGCTACTTCATGGATTAGGGTTTGCATTAGTTTTAAAAGACGTAGGATTAGATTACTCTAATTTATTAATGAATTTAGTTTCTTTTAATATAGGTGTTGAAATTGCTCAGATATTTATTTTATTTTTATTATATTTAACCATTGGATTATTTTTTTCTAAAAAAAAATATTATAAAATAATTTTTCAAATTCCTTTATCTTTATTTATTTCATTAATTGCCATTTATTGGTTTGTCGAAAGAATAATATAATTTATTTTATCATTATCAAAATCATATTTAAATGAGTCACTTAAAAGTATTCCATCCTCTGTATAAATTCCAGCTCTAATTGTTTTGGGTTGAACTAATTCTGAAGTGATTTCAGATTGGATAAAAGAGACTACAAGTATGCTCGAGGTTATTCTATCCGTTGTATGAATAATATCAACTTCAACCTGTCGTGTGGTGTCTTCTCTTTTCTTTGATACCTTAATCAATGGAATGGTAACTTCTTGAAGCGTTGCTCCACCATGTACAAATCTTGAACCTGCTCCTTGTACTCTTAATCTGTTAATGGATTTTGGAATTAATATGTCTACATCTGAATCTATTCCAATATCTTTTCCTTTGTAGGATTTACAGGTTTCATCACTCTGAATAGAAGTACCAATTACAAATCTTCTATTGGATTTCCATAGAGTACCCGTAAAGTTTGACTTGCTAAAGTCACTTTCGTCTATATTATGGTGCTGATAAATGAAACCATGATCTGATGTAATTAAAATATTATTTCCATTTACAGCAGCAATCTTTTTAATCAAATCAATAAGATTTTCGAGTTCCTGATTTACGGCTTCAAAGACTCTGTCTTCAGAGGTCTTATCATCTCCTGTTTTATCAATAAGATTAGAGTAGAGATAAATAACATCATAGGATTTTGCGAATGATCTGCCATCTGAGATCGAATTCATTTTCATGAATTTCTCAGCTTGTATTGCTGTAGCTCTGCAACCTGAGTTCGCATCAAGAATCTTTGATCTTCCATCTACTCCTGAAGCAGGGATGTTGTCAACCAATATTAAATCAGACCCTTCTTTAAAAGATATTTTTTCTTTTCTTGGAAGCAGTGATGCCATTCCTAATTGAGTATAGGACGGTAGTGACCCAATCATCGATTCAATTTGAGCTTGATATCGATTTTCATTCTGAATCATCGTGTTTAATTCCTCAGCACATTCGTATCGAAGTGCATCAGAAATAATAAC
>ENA-OREN01000536-OREN01000536.1-marine-metagenome-genome-assembly--contig:-NODE-536-length-54175-cov-5.057766_pt1 | contig 54175 bp, 46 predicted proteins | sample MGYA00248624_ERZ508555 | MGnify/ENA primary metagenome ERZ508555 (study PRJEB26222, sample SAMN06267773) | marine metagenome | isolation source: Saanich Inlet, British Columbia, Canada | place... | reverse complement strand
GGATGATTTTGATGCCAGTATGGGAGCTGAAGGTGTTCGTGATTTATTAAGTAATCTGAATATCGATAATGAAGTTGAGAGTGTGCGACGCGATATGGACGCAACAAACTCAGAAACAAAGATAAAGAAGCTTTCAAAACGCCTCAAAATATTAGAGGCATTTAACAAATCAGGTATTAAGCCTGAATGGATGGTATTTACAGTATTACCATGTCTGCCGCCTGAATTGCGGCCACTGGTACCACTCGATGGTGGACGTTTTGCTACATCTGATCTTAATGATTTATATCGTAGAGTTATTAATCGTAACAACCGTTTGAAACGATTGCTTGAGTTAAAAGCACCTGAAATAATTGTACGTAATGAAAAACGTATGCTTCAAGAAGCTGTAGACTCCTTATTGGATAATGGGCGGCGAGGCAAGGCAATGACTGGCGCTAACAAGCGTCCATTAAAGTCACTTGCAGACATGATAAAAGGGAAAGGGGGGCGTTTCCGTCAAAATCTACTGGGTAAAAGAGTTGACTATTCTGGACGTTCAGTAATTGTAGTTGGACCACAGCTTAAACTCCATCAGTGTGGATTGCCAAAGAAAATGGCTTTGGAATTATTTAAACCATTTATATTTAGCAAACTAGAAATAATGGGGATAGCTAGTACTATCAAGGCAGCAAAAAGAGAAGTTGAAAATGAAACCCCGGTAGTATGGGATATTCTGGAAGATGTTATCCGTGAGCACCCGGTAATGTTGAATCGCGCTCCGACACTACATCGTTTGGGTATACAAGGATTTGAACCTGTACTGATTGAAGGGAAGGCTATTCAGTTGCATCCATTAGTGTGCGTGGCATTTAACGCTGATTTCGATGGCGATCAGATGGCAGTACATGTTCCGCTGTCACTAGAGGCGCAAATGGAAGTTCGTACTCTAATGATGTCTTCCAATAACATATTGTCTCCAGCAAATGGAGAGCCGATTATAGTACCGTCACAGGATATTGTATTGGGGCTGTATTACATGACTCGTGAGAAAATGGGTGCAAGTGGTGAGGGGATGATATTTCCTAATATAGCCGAAGTTTCACGTGCCTACGAAAGTCGTTCGGTAGCGTTAAATGCTAGGATCCTGGTTCGGATAGAGGAATATGTAACGGATGCTAAAGGTGAACAGAACACAAAAATAACGCGTTACGATACAACTATAGGACGAGCTCTTTTATCTGAAATCTTACCGGCTGGGCTGCCATTTCCTTTAATAAACAAGGCTCTTAAGAAAAAGGAAATCTCTAAACTTATAAATTCTAGTTTCCACCTTTGTGGGTTGCGTGCGACAGTGATTTTTGCAGATAAATTAAAAGATTTTGGCTTTACTTTTTCGACGCGTGCCGGGATTTCTATTTGTCTAGATGACATGCTGGTACCGGATCAGAAGGAAAAAATTATTGCATCTTCTGAAAAAGAGGTGAAAGAAATTGAAGCTCAGTACACTTCTGGTTTAGTGACACAGGGGGAACGTTATAACAAGGTGGTTGATATTTGGGGGCATGCTGGGGATAAGGTTGCTAAGGCTATGATGGACCAACTTGGAACGGAGCCAGTATATGACAAACAAAGCGGGAAGATAAGGAAAGATAAGAAGGGCAAGCTATTAATGCAGGAATCATTTAACTCTATTTATATGATGGCTGATTCTGGTGCGCGTGGTTCTGCTGCTCAGATACGTCAATTAGCCGGTATGCGAGGTTTGATGGCGAAGCCTGATGGTTCGATCATTGAGACACCTATTACTGCAAATTTCCGTGAGGGGCTTAATGTACTGCAATACTTTATTTCTACTCATGGGGCACGTAAGGGACTAGCTGATACCGCATTGAAGACTGCTAATTCAGGATATCTTACTCGGCGCTTGGTAGATGTGACTCAGGATCTTGTTGTGATCGAAAATGATTGCAATACAGAAGACGGCGTAGCAATGAAAGCGCTGGTTGAGGGAGGTGAGGTTATTGAAGCGTTACATGAACGGATACTTGGTAGAGTAGCGGCAACCGATGTTATAAATCCGGAAACCCAAGCAACAGTTTATGCCTCTGGAACTCTTTTGGATGAAAATATTGTAGCTGATATTGAGTCTCTTGGTATAGATGAGGTAAAGGTACGTACCCCACTCACCTGTGATACTCGTCATGGACTGTGTGCAAAATGTTACGGAAGAGACTTGGGAAGAGGCTCAATCGTTAATCTTGGTGAAGCCGTTGGTGTAATTGCAGCACAATCAATTGGTGAGCCTGGTACTCAGCTTACCATGCGTACATTCCATATAGGTGGAGCCGCATCAAGAACTGCAGTAGCAAGTCAAATAGAGAGTAAGTCTAATGGTACTGTACGTTATTCTCCTACAATGCGCTATGTAACAAATTCTCGTAAAGAATTAATAGCCATTTCTCGTAGTGGAGAAGTGGTGGTGCATGACGATAATGGACGTGAGCGTGAAAGGCATAAAACTCCATACGGTGCAACATTATTAGTGCGTGATCAAGAAGTAGTAAAGGCTGGCCAGGCAATGGCAACATGGGATCCGCATACTAGGCCAATAATTACTGAATATGCTGGTAAGGTACGTTTCGAGAATGTTGAAGAAGGGGTAACTGTTGCTAAACAAATTGACGATGTGACAGGATTATCGTCAATGGTGGTAATTGACCCAAAGCGACGTGGTGCGGCTCAGGCAAAAGGACTGCGTCCACTAGTGAAGCTGTTGAATGAAAAAGAAGAGGAAGTAAAGCGAGCTGGTGATGATTTGTCAGTTAATATTACCTTCCAAACCGGATCGGTTATAGTTGTTCGCGATGGGCAAAAAGTTGAGGTTGGATCTGTGCTAGCTAGAATCCCACAAGAAAGCTCAAAGACCCGTGATATAACGGGTGGTTTGCCACGTGTAGCAGAATTATTTGAGGCTCGCTCGCCAAAAGATGCTGGTGTTCTTGCAGAAGTTACTGGCGCAGTATCTTTCGGTAAAGATACTAAAGGTAAGCAACGATTGGTAATTACTGATCCTGAAGGCGTTGCACATGAATACCTGATTCCAAAAGACAAACATGTGACTGCACATGATGGTCAGGTAGTTACTCAAGGGGAGAGCATTGTTGATGGCCCTGCAGATCCACACGATATTTTGCGTTTGTTGGGAGTGGAGGCATTAGCACGATATATAACTGATGAAGTCCAAGATGTTTATCGCCTGCAAGGTGTAAAAATTAATGATAAACATATTGAGGTAATTGTGCGTCAAATGCTACGTCGAGTCCAAATTGTCAATGCCGGGGACACAAAATTCATATTAGGCGAGCAAGTAGAGCGAGCTGATTTGTTAACCGAAAATGAGAAAATGGAAGCAGATGATAAAGAAAAGGCAGAGTATCAATTTGTTCTATTAGGCATTACTAAGGCATCACTCTCTACAGACTCATTTATTTCAGCGGCATCCTTCCAAGAGACCACACGCGTGCTTACTGAGGCGGCCATTATGGGTAAGAAGGATAATTTACGCGGGCTTAAAGAAAATGTGATTGTTGGGCGTCTTATTCCAGCTGGGACTGGTTTGGCTTATCATAACTTGCGCAAAAGACAAAAATTGGCGGCAAGGGAGGGTATAGAAGATAGTTTTATTAGTAAAGAGGATGCCGGGGAAGAGAAAAAAATTGAAGCTGTCTAGATAGGTAGTTAATTATCCCCGAGGTAATAAATTCTTTCTATTCGATAAATCATGATAGAAACATTTGGTTGTAATGTAATATTCTTACTTACAATCGGTGTTTTTGTATAAAGAAAGAATATTTAGCTGTGGAATGCGGGAATTTTTAATTGTGATATAAATTTTCCCGCACGTTTATGGTTGAAATTTGATTTTTAGTCTTATGTGGCCTGCAAGGACTCACTAGTTTTTTTCATAAAATAAGCTCCTGAGAATAACTTCTGTAGCGCATCCTGCGCTGACTTACTTTAGTGTCATAAATGATTGCTGCAAACTTCTAAAAAATTAGTTTGTGGGTATATTCTGTATGTCACAAAATTGTAACGTTCCCGACGTAATATCTAGTACATATCAAAATGCCATCTATAACTAAGGTTTCTTTTTATGCCACTACAATTCTTTTCCAAAACAGGTCAATCTGGAAAACTTGGATATAGTCATCGTCGTCATATACGTGAACGTTTTATTGAGACAATTTTATTTTTAATGGCATTTACTTCGGTAGCCATTACGTTTTCAATTGTGGTAATGCTGGTTAAAGAATCTCTTGTCTTTTTTGAGCAGGTCTCTCTTTGGGATTTTCTTACTGATACACAATGGACCCCATTATTTGATGATCCGCATTATGGAATACTCCCATTAATTGCTGGTACAGTTGTTAGTTCGGCAGTTGCGCTGGCAGTAGCGATTCCTCTTGGAACTATAATTGCCATATATCTTTCAGAGTTTGCACCTTTTGCTGTAAGAGAGGTAGCTAAGCCCTTTCTAGAATTACTTGGTGGTGTACCAACTGTCGTTTATGGTTATTTTGCATTATTGTTTGTTACACCTTTATTACAAAAAATATTCCCAGAACTTCCTGGTTTTAGTCTTCTTTCCGCTGGGTTAGTTATGGGTATTATGATAATTCCTTATATTAGTTCTTTGGCTGAGGATGCAATGCGTGCGGTGCCAATGCACCTGCGTGAAGGGTCCTATGCAATGGGAGCAACTCGGTTTCAGTCTGCTACTAGGGTTGTGATACCGGCAGCTTTTTCAGGTATTGCGGCATCATATATTCTTGGTATCTCTCGTGCAGTAGGAGAGACCATGGTGGTGGCAATAGCAGCTGGTATGCAACCTAATTTTACCTGGGATCCAATGGAGCCAGCCGCAACCATTACTGCCTATATTGTGCAGGTAAGTTTAGGAGACTTGCCGCATGGGAGCATTGGCTATCAGACTATTTTTGCCGCCGGCTTAACTTTACTGCTATTAACGCTTACTTTTAATGTACTTGGTCATATTCTGCGGAAACGATATCGTGAGATATATTAGTATCGCTCATAATATTAAATATATTTGTAATTAATTTTTATTAGAGACACGGATTTATGGGTTATTTTTATTTTAATATTCAAATAACTAACTTAGCTTAAATTTACGGGACTAGCGCTGATGCATAAGACCAAAAACCTTCAAGAGATTCGCCTCATTATTGCGCGGCATAAGCGTTTTGATAAACTATTTATGGTTGTTGGTGTGCTTGCATTGATGGTTGCAGTACTTACTTTTGTTGCGTTATTTGCTCACATGCTTATTGATGGGATGCCTCGTTTAACATGGGATTTCTTTATATCATTTCCCTCGCGTCACCCAGAAATTGCCGGCATACTTTCGGCCTGGGTTGGCACAATATTAGTGATGCTAGTAACAGCAGCTACTGCTGTGCCAATTGGAATCGGGGCAGGGATTTATTTGGAAGAGTATGCACCTAAAAATATTATTACCGAGATAATAGAAATTAATATTACCAACTTGGCAGGAGTGCCATCAATTGTTTATGGCTTGCTGGCATTGGGTATGTTTGTGTATCTATTAGGGTTTGGTCAGAGCATTCTGTCCGCAGGATTAGCATTAGCGTTACTTATCCTGCCGATCGTAATTGTTGCTACTCGTGAGGCAATACGTACGATTCCTGTAAGTATTCGTGAGGGTGCTTATGCCCTTGGAGCTAGTAAATGGCAGACTGTATCTGACCACCTTCTTCCCTATTCTGCAGCAGGCATAATGACTGGTGTAATTATCGGACTAGCCAGAGCAATTGGTGAGACAGCGCCTATCATTACTATTGGCGCATTAACTTTTATTGCTTTTTTGCCACCATCTCCGGTCAAAGAAGAATTTCCTTTCTTATCATTTGAGTGGTTGACCGCACCCTTTACCGTAATGCCAATTCAGATGTTTAATTGGGTCTCGCGACCTCAAGAGGAATTTCAAATCAATGCAGCAGCAGCTGGGTTGGTGCTGGTAGTAATGACTCTTACCATGAACGCATTAGCTATCTATATTCGTTATCATATGCGTAAAAAAATTAAATGGTAAAGGAGAGAATTGTGGAAGCCAAAAGTGGCGAAGGAAATAAAAGTCCTCAAACTAAGGTAGAGGCTCAGTATGGCATACAGGATGATGATAACGCTATTCTGACTCAGAAATCCGAAATTAGGAACCTTAACTTTCATTATGGTGAATTTCACGCACTAAAGAACGTTAATATGTTGCTACATGAGAAACGGGTAACCGCACTAATTGGTCCATCCGGATGTGGCAAATCAACTTTATTACGATGTTTCAACCGTATGCATGATCTTTACCCTGGCAATCAATATGCTGGTGAAATAATTTTGCACCCAGATAACGTAAATATTCTTTCGCGTGACGTGGATCCAATTGAAGTACGAATGCGTATTAGTATGGTATTTCAGAAACCTAATCCATTCCCTAAATCTATTTACGAAAATGTAGCTTATGGTCTTCGTGTCAGGGGAATAAGGAAGCGTTCAATATTAGATGAGAAAGTTGAGGAGGCTTTACGTAGTGCAGCGCTATGGGATGAAGTAAAGGATCGCATTAACAATCTTGCCTTTGAGCTTTCTGGCGGGCAGCAGCAAAGACTATGCATTGCTCGTGCGCTTGCCACTGACCCCGAAATTTTATTGTTTGATGAGCCCACATCAGCGCTAGATCCGATTGCAACAGCGAGTATTGAAGAACTTATTTCAGATCTTAAAAGGCAGGTTACTATACTTATAGTTACACACAGTATGCAGCAAGCTGCACGCGTTTCTGATTACACTGCTTATATGTACCTAGGTGAGTTAATTGAATTTGGTATTACGGATAATATCTTTATAAAGCCTAAGAATAAAATGACTGAAGATTATATAACGGGCCGTGTTGGGTAAACTGAAATACGGAAAATATTGTCGCGTGGTGTATGGTCTTGCTTGTTGGTTATATTTTTGTGTAAGATGAGGTAATCTAATTTTTTGCTACTGAGCATGAAATATACTTATATGTCAACTAGTTATATGAATAAATCTATTGTCATAACTTTATTCTAAATGTACAATATATATCAGTTCATCGACGATTGACCCAATATCTATTCAGAGGTAATATCCTAAACTTTTGAGGAAAGACAGCTATGCGTAAAAAACTAGTTGCCGGCAACTGGAAAATGCATGGCGGGATTGAAGAAAATAGGGATTTGCTGAGCAAGATTGTTGCGGGTACTATGGGGATAGACAAAGCGACCTATTCAGTATGTGTGCCTTATCCGTATTTATCTCAGGTACATTCTTTATTAAAAGACACCCATATTTCTTGGGGAGCTCAGAATATAAGTCAGTTTGATAAGGGCGCTTATACTGGTGAAGTTTCGGCAATGATGCTGAATGATTTTTCTTGTCGTTATGTAATTGTTGGGCATTCGGAAAGGCGGACTTTGTACGGTGAGGATAATCGTACAGTTGCCCACAAATTTAAAGCGGCATTAGATGCTGGCCTGGTTCCAATTTTATGTGTTGGTGAGACTCTGGATCAGCGAGAAGCTGGACTTATGGAACAAGTAGTAAGTGAGCAGTTAGATGCAGTGATTGAACTGGTGGGGGCAGAGGTTTTGGCTGACTCAGTGTTAGCTTATGAACCAATATGGGCCATTGGAACTGGAAAAACAGCTACGCCTCAGCAAGCTCAGGATGCTCATATTTTTATCCGGAACAGAATTGCAAGCCAAAATTCTACGATTGCGGCAGAATTGCAAATTCTTTATGGCGGTAGCGTAAAAGCAAATAATGCAGTTGAATTATTTGCCATGCCTGATATAGATGGGGGATTAATCGGAGGAGCAGCGCTACTTGCTGACGACTTTGTTTCCATTTGTATGGCAGCAAATAATTGATTTTTATGGAGTAAAAATTGGAAACATTCATTTGGGTTGTTAATGTAGCATCAGCTGTTAGTGTTATTGTGTTGGTTTTACTTCAACAGGGCAAGGGAGCAGATATGGGCGCAGCTTTTGGTAGTGGTGCATCTGGGAGCTTGTTTGGTTCAAGTGGTTCCGCAAATTTTCTGAGTAGGACTACAGGGATTCTCGCGGCAGTATTTTTTATGTCTACTCTAGGGCTTACATATATTTCAAATAATAAAACAGAGAGCAAGGGTGTTATGGGGAATGTTGAATCTAGCCAGCCTTCAGTTTCAAAAGAAATTCCTTCGGCTACATCATCACCAATTTCTACAGATAAAGAAGCATCAAAGGCTGGGGAAATACCAAAATAGCCTAGAGAGGATGAATTTAATTAATTCGCTACAATAGTATTGTAAATTAGATTAGTTTTTACGCTCAGATTTCAAGTTAAGCTGCCGACGTGGTGAAATTGGTATACACGCAGTCTTGAGGGGGCTGTAGCGAAAGCTGTGCGAGTTCGAGTCTCGCCGTCGGCACCATTAGATGGTGATGTTCCATAAGGAATAGACACAAGTTATGTATTCGTGATTTTCTTTTTAACTTGGTTGTAATATATGCTTGAGAATTATTTTCCGATTTTGATATTTATTTTTGTAGGCCTTGCTGTAGGTGTAGTACCTATGGCAATGGGCTGGCTGCTTGCGCCTAATCGTCCTGATAGTGAGAAACTCTCTCCTTATGAGTGTGGCTTTGAGGCTTTTGAAGATGCGCGTATGAAATTTGATGTGCGGTATTATTTGGTTGCTATTTTGTTTATTCTATTTGATCTGGAGATTGCATTTCTATTTCCATGGGCAGTAGTTTTGAATGAAATTGGCCTATTCGGTTTTGTTTCAATGATGATATTTCTTGGTATTCTCGTTATTGGTTTCATTTATGAATGGAAGAAGGGAGCATTAGATTGGGATTGATAATATGAGTATTGAAGGCGTATTAGAAAAAGGTTTTGTTACCACCAGCCTAGATAAAGTTATCAATTGGGGGCGGACTGGTTCTATGTGGCCGATGACATTTGGGCTTGCATGCTGCGCAGTAGAGATGATGCAGGCTGGTGCTTCACGTTATGACTTGGATCGTTTTGGTGTTGTATTTCGTCCTAGTCCACGTCAATCTGACGTTATGATAGTTGCCGGCACATTGTGCAATAAAATGGCACCTGCATTACGAAAAGTTTATGATCAGATGGCAGAGCCAAGGTGGGTAATTTCCATGGGATCTTGTGCTAACGGAGGAGGATATTATCATTACTCCTATTCAGTAGTACGTGGTTGTGACCGAATTGTGCCAGTGGACATATATGTGCCGGGTTGTCCTCCAACAGCAGAAGCTCTGCTCTATGGGATAATCCAGTTGCAAAACAAGATTAAGCGTACTAACACCATAGCTCGTTAAGGTAATATTATGTCGAGCTCTCGTTTAGAAACACTCTCCCTTTGTGTACAAAACATACTTACCAATAAAATTGTAAGTGCAACTGAGCAACTAGGTGAGTTGACTATAGAAGTAGATCCCAGTGAATTGCTTGGGGTCATGAAAACTCTACGTGATAATTCTGAGCTGGGTTTTGAGATACTTATTGACTTATGTGGGGTTGACTACTTGTCTTATGGAGCTGACTCCATTACTGACGGTGACCGTCATGATAAACGTTTTGCTGTTGTATATCATCTGCTTTCTATAAACAATAATTATAGATTACGGGTTAGGTCTTATACTGCTAAAGATGAAGTTCCTGTCCTAGACTCGGTTATTGAAGTATGGCCAGTAGCGAATTGGTTTGAGCGTGAGGCGTTTGATCTCTATGGTATTGTTTTTAATGGTCATCCTGATTTACGTCGTATTCTTACAGATTATGGTTTCATAGGTAACCCATTTCGTAAAGATTTTCCTTTAACAGGCAACGTAGAGATGCGTTATGACCCAGACCAACAGAGGGTTATTTATCAGCCAGTCAGTATTGAGCCACGTGAGATTACGCCACGTGTAATACGTGAAGAACATTATGGGGGTAATAAATGAATCTGTTTTTCTTGAGATTATTTGCACATGGCTGAAATACGTAATTACACAATGAATTTTGGTCCACAGCACCCTGCAGCGCATGGAGTACTGCGCTTGGTGTTGGAATTGGATGGGGAAGTGGTTCAACGTGCTGACCCACATATTGGGTTGTTGCATCGAGCTACAGAAAAATTGGCTGAGAATAAGCCATATATCCAATCAGTTCCTTATATGGATCGCTTGGATTATGTCTCGATGATGGTGAATGAACATGCCTATGTAATGGCTATTGAAAAAACTCTTAATCTTGAGGTGCCGTTACGGGCACAATACATTCGAGTGATGTTTGATGAGATTACTCGCATACTGAATCATCTTTTATGGCTAGGTGCTCATGCGTTAGATGTTGGTGCAATGACGGTCTTTCTTTATGCCTTTCGAGAGCGTGAGGATCTTATGGATTGCTATGAGGCTGTATCTGGGGCAAGGCTTCATGCTGCTTATTATCGGCCTGGTGGAGTGTATAGAGATCTGCCAAATTCAATGCCGAAATATAAGTCATCTAAAGTTCATAATGAAGAAAAGACTAAATCGCTAAACGAGAATCGTCAAGGCTCTTTACTTGATTTTATTGAGGACTTTACTAACCGTTTTCCCACCTATGTGGATGAATATGAGACCTTATTGACTGACAACCGAATATGGAAGCAGCGCTTGGTTGGGATCGGTGTTGTTTCGCCTGACAGGGCTAAGGCACTTGGATTTACAGGACCTATGTTACGTGGTTCTGGAGTTGAATGGGATCTACGTAAGAAACAGCCATACGAAGTTTATGATCGATTAGATTTTGATATACCGGTGGGGGTTAATGGTGATTGTTACGACCGATATTTAGTGCGCATAGAGGAATTTAGACAATCTAACCGTATTATTAAACAGTGCGTTAAATGGCTTCGTGATAACCCTGGTCCTGTAATCACGGATAACCATAAGATCGCACCACCTTCACGTGTTGGAATCAAGCAGAATATGGAAGAGTTGATTCACCATTTCAAGCTTTTTACTGAAGGTTTTCATGTTCCACCAGGTGAGGCTTATGCGGCAGTCGAGCACCCTAAAGGAGAATTTGGAATCTATCTAATATCAGATGGTGCAAATATGCCTTACCGTTTAAAAATAAGAGCTCCTGGCTTTGCTCATTTAGCAGCATTAGATGAGATGTCTCGTGGGCATATGATCGCGGATGTTGTGGCCATTATCGGTACACAAGATATCGTATTTGGCGAAATAGACAGATAGAAATATATATAGGCTACTAATTTAAATGTTAAGTGACCAGACACTAAAAAAAATTGATCATGAAATTAAGAAGTATCCTGCCGATCAGAAACGATCTGCGGTGATGTCAGCACTGGCTATCGCTCAAGATGAAAAGGGCTGGTTGGCCAGTGAAACTATGGATTTTATTGCAGAATATTTGGGAATGTCTCCAGTTGCCGTGTATGAGGTGGCAACTTTTTATAATATGTATGATTTAGAGCCCTTGGGTAAATACAAGATCACGGTTTGTACTAATTTACCGTGTGGTTTGTCTGGTGGCACTGATGCGGCTGCTCACTTAAAGCAAAAGCTAGGAATTAATTTTAATCAAACTACAGCAGATAAAAAGTTTACCCTTAAAGAGGGCGAATGTATGGGCGCATGCGGAGATGCACCAGTATTGCTAGTTAACAATAAGCGAATGTGTAGCTTTATGTCTAACGAACAGATTGATCAGTTACTTGAGGAATTGAGCAAATGACTCAGTCAAATAATATTCTTTCACCCGGAGTATTGCTTCCTGGAATCAATCCGTCTGATCCCGATAACTGGCGCCTTAAGAATTATGAACAGAGAGAAGGTTATGCCGCACTAAGAAAAATTTTAACTGAAAAAATTTCACCTGATACAGTTATAGAAGAAGTAAAGAAATCCGCACTACGTGGGCGGGGAGGAGCAGGCTTTCCAACGGGATTGAAATGGAGCTTTATGCCTAAACAGTTTGAAGGAGATACCTACCTGGTATGTAATTCAGACGAGGGCGAACCAGGGACTTTCAAGGATCGGGACATTATGCAACACAACCCTCATATCCTGATTGAGGGAATGCTAATTGCTGCTTACGCGATGGGGATTCAGACCGGATATAATTATATTCATGGTGAGATATGGGATACATACGAGCGCATGGAAGAAGCGGTTGATGAGGCAAACTCTGCAGGCTTGTTAGGTGAAAATATTTTAGGCTCGGGATTCAGTTTCAAACTTTATAATCATCATGGCTACGGAGCCTATATTTGTGGTGAAGAAACAGCATTATTAGAGTCGCTTGAAGGTAAAAAAGGACAGCCGCGTTTCAAGCCGCCATTTCCAGCTAGCTTTGGACTCTACGGTAAGCCAACCACAATTAATAATACTGAGACGTTTGCTGCTGTGCCCTGGATTATTCGGAATGGCGGGGAAGAGTATTTGCAGATTGGTAAACCTAATAATGGCGGCACCAAGATTTTTTCAGTATCTGGCCATGTTAATAAGCCAGGTAATTATGAGGTGCCAATGGGAACACCATTTGCAAAACTGTTAGAGATGGCCGGTGGTATGCGTGGAGGAAGGAAATTAAAGGGCTGTATTCCCGGAGGATCATCTATGCCGGTTTTGCCAGGCGATATTATGATGCAGACAGATATGGATTTCGATTCAATAGTTAAGGCAGGCTCTTACCTTGGCTCAGGCGCAGTTATTATTATGGACGACACTACCTGTATGGTTAGAGCATTAGAACGGCTTGCATATTTCTACTTTGAAGAATCATGTGGCCAGTGCACGCCGTGTCGTGAGGGTACGGGTTGGCTTTATCGTGTGATACATAGGATCGAGACAGGCAAAGGACGAGCTGAGGACTTAGATCTTTTAAATAATATTGCAGATAATATCCAAGGACGTACAATTTGCGCGTTAGGGGATGCTGCAGCTATGCCGGTACGGGCTATGATAGAACATTTTTATGATGAGTTTGAATATCATATTCAGCATAAAAAATGCATGGTGTGATCTGTAAGTGTTTTTTAAATTTAAAACTAAATTCTACTTATTGACAGTGATTTCAAATATTAATACTAAGATTATTATCTAATGATAAACATTGAAATAGATGGGAAACAGGTATCAGTATCTGAAGGCGGTACCGTCATGGACGGCGCCAAGCAGTTAGGTATTTATATACCGCATTTTTGCTATCACAAGAAATTGTCGATTGCAGCAAACTGCCGTATGTGTCTAGTGCAGGTGGAGAAGGCTCCTAAACCTCTGCCAGCTTGTGCCACATTTGCTGTTGAAGGAATGAAGGTGTCTTCAAATAGTGAGCAGGCAATTACGGCGCAGAAAGGTGTGATGGAGTTTCTACTAATTAATCACCCGTTGGACTGTCCAATTTGTGATCAAGGCGGTGAATGTCAGTTACAGGACTTGGCAGTAGGTTATGGAGCAGGTGAATCAAGATATGAGGAATCTAAGCGTGTTGTAGAAAACAAGAATCTGGGGCCGCTTATTTCAACAGATATGACCCGTTGTATACATTGTACGCGGTGTGTGCGTTTTGGCCAGGAAATAGCTGACGTTATGGAGCTGGGTATGGCTGGCCGAGGAGAGCACGCAGAAATATTATCATTTGTTGGTAGCACAGTGAATTCAGAATTATCTGGCAACATGATTGATCTCTGCCCGGTAGGGGCGCTTGTGAGTAAGCCATTTAGATATTCTGCGCGCACTTGGGAGCTGTCTCGTAGAAAATCCATAAGCCCTCATTGTGGCCTTGGTTCTAATTTAATAGTGCAGATAAAAAAGAACCGGGTAATGCGCGTGTTGCCACGTGATAATGAAGAAATAAACGAATGTTGGCTATCAGATAAAGATCGCTTCTCTTATGAAGGTCTTAATTCGGAAGAGCGTCTAACTACGCCCATGATAAAACAAAATGGCGTATGGCATGAGTGTGATTGGAAAACTGCATTAGAATTTATTGCTAATGGATTAAAAGAAATAAAAGAGAATTTCGGTGCACAGAGTATTGGTGCGTTGGCTTCCCCTCATAGTACTTTGGAAGAATTATATCTATTACAAAAATTAATTCGTGGGTTGGGTAGTGAAAATATAGATCATAGGTTACGTCAGTCAGACTTTAGTTCGGATAAACATATGAATGGCGTGCCTTGGTTGGGTATGAGTATTGCAGGCATTTCAAAGCTTAAGGCAATCTTAATAATTGGTAGTAATTTACGAAAAGATCATTCGCTTATCGCACAGCGTATACGTAGAGCAGTAAAGGATGGAGCAGAATTAAATCTGATAAACCCTATAAATGATGATTTACTTACGGATGTTGCTAATCAAGCAATCGTTGCGCCTTCAGAAATGGTTGTGATGCTTGCGCAAATTTTGAAAGTTATAGTTGAATTAAAGAAAGAAAAATCACCTGATAACATAGAAAACTTGCTTAAAGACGTCAATGAGATAACTGATACTGCACGCTCAATAGCAGTAAGCTTAATAAATAATAGCTCCTCTTCTATTTTTCTTGGTAATTTGGCGCAGCACCATCCACAATATGCTGATATCCAGTTACTGACTCAGTATATTGCAAAGTTTGCAGAATCGGATTTTGGTATCTTAGGTGAAGCCGCGAATAGTGTTGGAGCATATTTTGCGGGAGCAGTTCCTAATAAAATTTCTTTAGAAGATTCATCAAACAATGGGCTTAATGCTTCCCAAATGTTGGGTATAGGTACTGCCACACCTGGGACTAACCCATGTCGGGCTTATGTATTATTAAATCTTGAGCCTGAGCTTGACACTTATGACCCGCAGGCAGCAACAAAAGCATTAGATGGGGCAGACCTTGTTGTAATGATGAGTGCATACAAACAAGATACCTCTGCTGCTACAGATTATGCTGATGTGATGCTCCCAATTTCTCCGTTTACTGAAACCTCAGGAACTTTCATTAATACTGAAGGGCGAGTTCAAAATTTTAATGGGGTTGTTACGCCACTCGGAGATACGCGTCCTGCATGGAAAATATTAAGAGTATTAGGTAACTTACTGCAGCTAGATGGGTTTGATTTTGATAATCCTGAGCAAGTATATGCGGAAGCTATACCTCCTGATTTTGATATTAAAAATAATTTAGGTAATGAGTTGAATGGTTTTACAGTAAACGAATTTAGGCAGAAAAATGACGGCATCCAACGTATTGCTGAAGTGCCAATTTATCAGGCTGACCCTATTGTACGTCATGCAGAATCATTGCAGCATACTCAGGATGCTGTTGAAGAACCGGTGGCATGGATGTCAGGAAATCTACTTGAAAAGCTTGGCTTGTGTGCAGGAGATAAGGCAGAGTTAAAACAGGGTGAGGGAGAGGTGTCGCTTAGAGTAGATTGTGATGACAAAATACCATTTAACTGCATTCGACTTGTTACTGCACACCCGGTGACGGCAGGCCTTGGGGGCATGTTTGAAGATATAACGGTAAAGAAATGTGATGGATAAGGCTAGGATTTATTAATGGAATACGCAGAACAATTATTCGGGCAGATTTTTGGTGCAGAGTGGGGGCTAATGCTATTCTCACTTACTAAAAATTTGGCTTTAATTTTTGCAATTGTGATCCCATTATTGCTTGGGGTCGCATATCTTACATTTGCAGAACGTAAGATTATTGCTTCTATGCAAATTAGAGTTGGACCAAATAGAGTAACCTTTTTTGGCATTCCTTGGTTAGGTGGCTGGGGCCAACCTATCGCAGATGCAGTTAAGGCAATGATGAAAGAAATCATCGTGCCAAATGGTGCCAACAAGGTTTTATTTATATTAGGTCCGATTTTAACTATTGCACCTGCTTTAGCCGCCTGGGCAGTAGTTCCTTTCTCGCCAGAAATGGTTTTAGCAGACATTAATGCTGGGTTACTTTACATATTAGCGATGACGTCCATGGGTGTTTATGGCGTTATTATTGCTGGCTGGGCATCTAATTCAAAGTACGCTTTTCTGGGAACAATGCGTACTGCCGCTCAGGTTGTTTCATATGAGTTGGCAATGGGGTTTGCATTGGTATGTGTGTTGATGATGTCTCAGAGTTTGAATCTGGGTGATATTGTTAGAGGGCAGGAGGGCGGGAGTCTTCTTAACTGGTATTTGATTCCATTATTCCCCATGTTTGTGGTTTATTTTATTTCTGGTGTAGCAGAAACAAACCGAGCGCCATTTGATGTGGCTGAAGGAGAGTCTGAAATAGTTGCAGGTTTTCATGTTGAGTACTCAGGTATGGCTTTTACAGTATTCTTTCTTGCTGAATATTCTAATATGATTCTGGTCGCAACACTTTCTAGTCTTTTGTTTTTAGGTGGCTGGCTGCCACCACTAGATATGGCTCCATTTACTTTGATTCCAGGGTTTATTTGGTTGCTATTAAAGATTGCCTTTTTACTGTTTTGTTTCCTCTGGTTTCGTGCCACTTTCCCACGTTACCGCTATGATCAGATAATGCGCCTTGGTTGGAAAGTATTCATACCTATAACAATTGTATGGATTGTTATTTTGGGTGGGGTGATGCAATTACCGTCATCTTTATTAAACATGTTCCCGCTCAATTTGTGGTTTCATTGAGACCGGAGAAATAGATGAATCGTATAAAAGATTTTTTCAGTAGCCTTCTGTTAATTGAGCTGGTTAAAGGCATGATGCTTACTGGTCGGTATCTATTCGCTCGGAAAATTACAGTGCATTTTCCTGAAGAGAAGACACCGCAGTCTCCTCGTTTCAGAGGATTGCACGCGTTACGAAGATATCCTAACGGTGAGGAACGCTGCATTGCGTGTAAATTATGTGAATCGGTATGCCCGGCACTAGCTATTACTATTGATTCAGAGCAGCGAGATGACGGAACTCGTCGTACAACTAGTTATGATATCGATCTTACGAAATGTATATTCTGCGGATTTTGTGAAGAATCTTGCCCAGTAGACTCTATCGTTGAGACCCATGTTCTTGAATATCATGGAGAGAAAAGAGGTGATCTGGTCTATACCAAAGAGATGCTGCTGGCAGTTGGAGATAAGTATGAAGAGCAGATAGCAAAAGATAGAGAAATAGATGCAAGCTATCGATAATTTTTATTAGAGACCTATGAATTTTTTAGAAATAATATTTTACTTCTTTTCTGCAATACTTGTGCTTTCTGCGCTAGGAGTTATAACTTCTCGTAACCCTGTACATGCAGCGTTACTTTTGGTTCTCGCATTTTTCACAGCTGCAGGGCTCTGGCTATTACTCGGGGCAGAGTTTTTAGCAATCACACTGGTACTAGTGTATGTGGGGGCGGTAATGGTGTTATTTCTCTTTGTAGTTATGATGTTAGATATTAATCTTGATCGTTTACGTGAAGGTTATTGGAAATGGTTTCCATTTGGGGGGCTTCTGGCTGTAGTTATGGCTGCTGAGGTAGTCATGGTTTTAATTAATAAAAGTTTTAGTATTGATCAGATGCCTGCTCCACCACCACACGCTTCTGATTACAGTAATACGAAGGAACTAGGTATGTTGCTTTATACCGAATATGTATATGCCTTTGAGTTGGCTGCAGTAATTCTTTTGGTGGCGATGGTTGCAGCAATCGCATTAACTTTACGCACTCGTTCAAAAGTAAAATTCTTAGATCCGTCTAAGCAAGTAATAGTTAAGAAGAAAGATAGAGTGCGGTTGGTATCAATGCCATCAGAGAAGAAAGAATAGTAGTTCGTAATAATATTTTAATATTTTTCAAATAAGGGGTAATTCGCTTGATATCGTTGTCACATTACTTAGTACTTGGTGCTATTTTGTTTGCCATCGGCATCGTTGGAATTTTCCTTAACAGGAAAAATGTAATTATTTTGTTGATGGCCATTGAGCTTATGTTACTAGCAGTTAATATGAATTTTGTGGCATTTTCTCATTACCTGCAGGATGTTTCCGGCCAAATTTTTGTATTTTTTATACTAACTGTGGCAGCTGCTGAAGCTGCAATTGGTTTGGCGATATTAGTAGTGTTATTTAGGAATCTGCGTACTATTAATGTTAATGATCTGGACAAACTAAAGGGGTAGATTTTTAGGTGGGTCATTCGATAAGATGCCTCAAGAATAAATACCAAGCTCTATGATTGAAATTCAAAAACTTTATTTATTGGTTCCATTGGCCCCGCTGGTTGGATCGCTTATTGCTGGGTTATTAGGGCGTGTGATAGGTACGACCTGGAGCCATCGTATTACTATTGGAATGATGTTTGTGTGTTTGGCAGCGTCTATCATCATTTTTATGGATGTTTCAAAGGGGAATATCTATAACGGAAGTGTTTATACTTGGATGACTAGCGGTACAGCTCAGTTTGAGATTGGATTTTTGATCGATAAGCTTTCCGCTACAATGATGGTCGTTGTAAGCTTTGTATCTCTTATGGTCCATATCTATACCATAGGTTATATGAAGGGAGATCCTGGTTATCAGAGATTCTTTAGTTATATATCCCTTTTTACTTTTTCAATGCTAGTGCTGGTGATGTCCAATAACTTTCTTCAGCTTTTCTTTGGCTGGGAGGCTGTTGGGCTAGTTTCATATCTGTTGATTGGATTCTGGTATACGAGGCCAACAGCTATCTATGCAAATTTGAAAGCTTTTTTAGTGAATCGTGTGGGTGATTTTGGATTCCTTCTCGGCATAGGTATGGTTTTAATGCACGCTGGTTCACTGGATTATGCAACGGTGTTTGCTCAAGCGCCACAGATTGCATCTCAGACAGTTGAAATTATTCCTGGATTGCCGTGGATGCTTATGTCAGTAATATGTATTCTTTTATTTATTGGTGCAATGGGAAAATCTGCACAGTTTCCACTACATGTCTGGCTACCCGATTCCATGGAAGGACCCACGCCAATATCAGCATTAATCCATGCGGCAACAATGGTAACTGCAGGTATCTTCATGGTGGCACGCATGTCTCCGTTATTTGAACTATCTGATACAGCTTTAACAGTGATGTTGGTAATTGGCAGCATCACTACCTTATCAATGGCATTGGTGGCGATTGTACAGAATGATATAAAGCGTGTGGTTGCTTATTCAACCTTATCTCAGCTTGGATACATGACAGTAGCACTGGGTGTATCAGCTTATTCAGTGGGAATATTCCATCTCATGACACATGCCTTTTTCAAGGCAGTACTGTTTCTCGGAGCAGGATCTGTAATTATCGCAATGCATCATGAGCAAGATATGACGAAAATGGGTGGCCTTAAAAAATATATGCCTGTTACGTACGTAACGATGTTTATTGCTGGGTTAGCCAATGTAGGCTTTCCGGGGCTTTCTGGTTTTTTCTCAAAAGATTCTATTATCGAAGCAGTACATTTCTCAGATATTGCTGGTGCAAATTTTGCATATTTTTGTGTATTAGTAACGGTCTTTGTTACAGCTTTTTATACATTCCGTATGTTATTCATGACTTTTCATGGTAATCCGCGTATGGACCAGCATACTAAAGAACACTTACATGAATCACCTTGGGTAGTTACATTGCCTCTTATTATCTTGGTAATACCAGCAATTGGTGCAGGTTGGTTAATTGAATCAATGCTTTTTGGTAATTATTTTGGGGAATCGATACAAATCGGATCGCAGCATGAGGCAGTCGCTAAAATGGGGGCACAATTTCATGGTATCTGGGGAATGATGACTCATGCACTTACAACATTACCATTCTGGTTTTTATTGGGTGGAATTTTTACTGCTTGGTATTTTTATATGGTGAAGACTGACATGCCTGGGAAAATCAAGCAGAAATTTGGACCAATCTATACTTTGCTAGATCGAAAATACTATATTGATGAATTTTATTCTTGGCTTTTTGCTGGGGGCGCACGTACTTTAGGGCGTGGTTTTTGGAAATTTGGTGATATAAAAATTATCGATGGGTTTTTTGTTAATGGTTCTGCACGGGTAGTTGTCTGGGCCGCTACGTTGATACGTCAATTTCAATCAGGATATATCTATCATTACGCCTTTACCATGATTGTGGGTGTGTTCGTTCTTCTAAGTTTTTGGTTATATTAGGATATAAGATTTCAGCATGGTGGGATTTCATGCTTTTACAAATTATGGGCAACTGAAAGCCGATAAATAAAACGGAATAAATATGCTGTTTGGTTTCCCTTTGATAAGTTTAGTTATTTGGCTACCAATTTTGATTGGTATCTTGGTGTTTGCTACTGGCGGCGATAACAACGCACGCTTGGCCAAGTGGGTAGCACTTATAGGCTCAATAATGGGCCTGTTAGTGGCGATTCCGTTATATATGCAGTTTGATCCAACTATGGTTGGGATGCAGTTTGTTGAATATCACACCTGGATTGAACGTTTTAATGTTCACTATCATCTAGGCATAGATGGCATATCTATGCCATTAATTTTACTAAATTGCTTTATTACGCCATTAGTAGTAATTGCTGGATGGCAGGTAATAAATAACAGAGTGTCGCAGTATATGGGGGCATTTCTAGTTATGTCTGGAATTGTTAATGGTGTGTTTTCATCGCTTGATGCCATTTTATTCTACGTGTTTTGGGAGGCCTCGTTAATTCCAATGTTTCTTATAATTGGTGTCTGGGGTGGTCCTAACCGTGTTTATGCTGCGATTAAATTCTTTCTTTATACCCTTATGGGTTCCTTATTGATGCTGGTTGCATTTATATATCTTTATAATGTTTCAGGTGGTAGCTTTTCGATACTTGATTATCACAAACTATCGCTACCACTAACCCCGCAGATTCTTATATTCATTGCTTTTTTGATCGCATTTGCTGTCAAGGTGCCAATGTGGCCGGTGCATACCTGGTTGCCTGATGCGCATGTTGAGGCACCTACAGGTGGTTCGGTGGTATTGGCAGCGATACTATTAAAATTAGGTGGCTATGGATTTTTGCGGTATTCCCTACCAATTGTCCCAGATGCCAGCGAGTATCTTTCTGGCATGATGATAGGGCTTTCATTAATTGCAGTTGTATACATTGGGTTGATTGCTTTAGTACAGGCAGACATGAAAAAACTTATAGCTTATTCTTCAGTTTCGCATATGGGATTTGTTACTTTGGGATTCTTTTTGTTTAGCTCCTATGGTATTGAAGGCGCAATGGTACAAATGATTTCACATGGATTTATTTCTGGGGCAATGTTTCTTTGTGTAGGGGTGATGTACGATCGATTGCACTCACGTCAGATTTCTGATTATGGTGGTGTAGCGAATAAAATGCCCGTATTTGCTGCATTCTTTATGTTATTTGCGATGGCAAATGCTGGGCTGCCTGGTACCAGTGGTTTCGTTGGAGAATTCATGGTAATCATGGCGGCAATAGAAACAAATTTCTGGTATGCATTTTGTGCTGCTACAACATTAATTTTTGGGGCGGCTTACACTCTGTGGATGTATAAAAGAGTAATCTTTGGGGCGGTAGCTAATGCTAAAGTTGAGACATTGAATGATGTTTCTTATCGAGAGATATTTATATTAACGATTCTGGCAGTAGCTGTTCTATGGATTGGTCTTTATCCATTACCGCTGACGGAAGTAATGCACGCTACTGTAGATGATTTGCTAGCACATTTATCGCGCAGTAAATTATAAATAAGTAAAGTATGAACTTATATTTAAGGAAGATGGATGAATTTTCTGTTACCTAACCTAGTTCCAGCTTATCCGGAGATATTTCTCCTGATTATGGTATGCGTGGCGTTACTGGCTGAACTTCTGGTAGGAGATAAGCTACCTTATATTTCATATTTATTGTCTCAGGTTGCGCTATTTGGTTGTGCTTTTATTACCTTCTTTACTTTTTCTCCTGAAATTGTTTATACCTTCTCCGGTATGTTTGTGGATGATACTTTAGCCGATATATTAAAGATGATTGTTTATATAACGGTATCTGTATTTCTTGTGTATTCTCATAAATATGTTGCTATGCGTGATATGTTTAGTGGTGAATTCTTTAGCTTAGTTTTATTCGCTACACTTGGAATGATGGTTATGATATCAGCCAATCACTTCCTTACGCTTTACCTGGGACTGGAGCTTTTGTCATTGTCACTCTATGCAATGGTTGCTTTACGACGTGATTCAGTTGTGGCAACTGAAGCTGCCATGAAATTCTTCATTCTGGGGGCACTCGCTTCTGGTTTCTTATTGTATGGGATGTCGCTAGTTTATGGTGCGACTGGCGGTGCTTTGGACATTACTCGTGTTGCAGAAGTGATTCAAGGTGGGGTCGATAATCCAAAGGTACTTGTGGTAGGACTAGTTTTTATTATTGCTGGAATTAGTTTTAAACTGAGTGTAGCGCCTTTTCATATGTGGGTCCCAGACGTTTACCATGGCGCCCCTACAGCGGTAGTATTATTTATTGGTTCAGCACCTAAGATCGCAGCTTTTGGTTTTATTATGCGTCTGTTGGTTGAAGGAATGGGCGGGATGGCCGCTGACTGGCAAGAGATGCTCATTATTATTGCGGTGCTGTCAATGTTAGTAGGTAATTTTGCTGCAATTGCACAAACAAATATTAAACGTATGCTCGCTTATTCCACTATCTCGCATATGGGCTTTATGCTCTTGGGAATTATCAGTGCTGATAATAATGGTTATAGCTCTGCTATGTTTTATATGATTGTATACGTGGTAATTACACTGGGTACATTTGGCATGATCATGCTGCTTTCACGTAAAGAATACGAGGTAGAAAAAATTGACGATTTCAAGGGACTTAACAAACGAAGTCCTTGGTACGCTTTTATTACTTTATTGTTTATGCTTTCACTGGCAGGAATACCACCCACAGTTGGATTTTATGCCAAGTTATCAGTGTTGCAGGCAGTTATGGGCGTGGGCTATATTTGGTTGGCCGTAATGGCAGTATTATTTTCCCTAGTCGGCGCATTCTATTATTTGCGTATTATTAAGCTAATGTATTTTGACGAACCCGAATCTAATGCCGCCATTGCACCAGCTGGCGATGTTGGGTTACTTATAAGTACAAACGGAATGGCTGTTCTCATTCTCGGCATTTTTCCTCAGACACTTATGACGCTTTGTTTTTATGCTCTTCATTAGTAAATTAAATACTAAAGATAGTCTTTTAGATAAAAATAAAAATTACCTGAGTACTCTTGGCCTTTAGAAAAATCTATAAATTTATTCAGTACCTTTGCTATTAAAATTTATTCAATGAATAGTAAGTTTTATAGCCTCAGGCTCAGAAGCATCCTAATTTGACCCCATAACGTTACTGCGTTATTTCAAGGAGAATTATTTATGAAAGCTGCAGCTACCAAAGAACAATTTAGTTTTCAAACAGAAGTCAAACAGCTACTAAAGCTTATGATTCATTCCTTGTATAGTAACAAGGAGATATTCCTGCGAGAATTAATTTCTAATTCATCCGACGCTGCTGATAAGCTCCGTTTTGAAGGGCTGACAAAGGCTAAATTATTCGAATCGGATTCAGATTTAAAAATTCGTGTTAGCTATGATGCCAGTGCACGCACCATAACCATTTCTGACAATGGTATTGGCATGTCCAGGCAAGAGGTAATTGATCACATTGGAACTATAGCTAAGTCTGGTACTAAAGAATTCTTTAGTACCCTTACAGGCGATCAAACTAAAGATACTCATCTGATCGGCCAATTTGGGGTTGGCTTTTATTCGTCTTTTATTGTCGCAGACAAAGTGACTCTTATAACTCGTCGGGCTGGATTGGCAGCAAAGCATGGCGTCCGTTGGGAGTCTGCTGGCGAGGGCGACTATTCGTTGGAAGTAGTCAAGAAAGTTGAGCGTGGCACAGATATTATTCTGCATCTGCGAGAGGGTGAGGATGATTTGTTAAATGGTTGGCAGCTGCGGTCCATTATACGTAAATATTCTGACCATATCCCCCTACCTATAGTTTTAAAGAAAGAGGAATGGTCTGAAGAAAAAAAGACAAACATCATTACTGATGAAGATGAAATTATTAATCAAGCAAGCGCGTTGTGGGCGCGTCCAAAAAATGAAGTTACACCAGAGCAATATGAAGAATTTTATAAGCATGTGGCGCATGATTCTGAGGTGCCATTAGCCTATGTACATACTAAAGTTGAGGGAAGGCAGGAGTATACCCAATTGCTTTATATACCATCACATGCGCCACTTGATTTATTTGACAAGGAGCATCGTCATGGAATAAAACTTTACGTGCAGCGGGTATTTATTATGGATGACGCTGAGCAATTAATGCCAAATTATCTGCGATTTGTACGTGGTGTAATTGATTCAAATAATCTTCCTTTGAATGTCTCACGTGAGATCCTGCAGGAGTCTAAAGATATTGATTCAATACGATCAGGTTCAGTCAAAAAAGTATTGAACCTACTTGCTGGATTAGCAAAAAGTAAGAAAGGTGCTGATAAAAAGAAATACCAAACTTTCTGGAAAGAATTTGGGCAAGTCCTTAAGGAGGGGGTAGGGGAAGACTATGCAAATCGAGAGCAGATTGCCAAGCTGCTTCGCTTCGTATCTACTCATACTGATAGCGATGAACAGATAGTGTCATTAAGCGATTATGTTGGTCGCATGAAGGATGGGCAGGAAAAAATTTACTTTATTACTGCTGATAGCTTAAAAGCTGCCAGGAATAGTCCGCATTTGGAAGTTTTCCAGAAGAAAGGCATTGAAGTTATATTGTTATTTGATCGTGTGGACGAATGGCTTGCATCCAATCTGTCAGAGTTTGAAGGAAAATCACTTCAATCAATTGCAAAAGGTAATCTTGATTTAGGTAACCTTGAGGGTGAGGAAGAGAAAAAGGAACAGGAAAAAGAAGCAAATGATTATAAAGATCTTACCGATAAAATAAAAGAAGTTCTTAGTGAGCAAGTAAAGGATGTGCGTATTACTTTGCGCCTTACTGAATCTCCCGCATGCCTGGTCGCTGATAGTAATGATATGAGTGGAAATTTAGAGCGTTTGTTAAAGTCAGCAGGGCAGAAAATTAATCACTCTAAGCCAATACTTGAAATTAACCCCCACCATCCAATGGTGCAAAAATTAAAATATGAAGAGTCACGTTTTAATGATTGGAGCCATGTTTTGTTTGATCAGGCGATGCTTGCTGAGGGAGGGCACTTAGAAGACCCAGCTTCATTTGTTAAAAGGATCAATGAGTTGTTATTGCAATCAGTTTAGAGCATGTAGCATATCGCTTATTGGAGGTGTGCTAATATCTATCTTCTTGTTTGGAGACCTGCCCTAGTTAGAATTTTAATTTAAAAATGTGTCTCCACTAGGGCTATATTCTCTATATTATAGAAATATTGGCATTAACTTAAGAAGTCTATTTCTTGTTTATGTTGCTTATGAATAACCATAGATAAAAATGCCAATTATTATTACTTCTAAAACATGAAAAATAGACACGTTAGAATTCATCTTTTTTATCGCGTCTTACTATTGACTATCGTGCCATTAGCATCGGCTCTTGCCGAAGAGCCTATATCTGAACCGAAAATTAATTCTTCTGTATCTATTTCTATTCCGGCTCTTCAAAGATTAGGGTTAGAGGCGAACGGATTAATTCGTGCTGCAAGATCTAGGGTAGATGCGGCTAAAGCAGGTGTGGTTAGCGCTGGCGCATATCCGAATCCTGAATTAGAATTTGTTGGGGGGCATAATCGTGCGAGGGCTCCTGGTCCGATATCTGGTAATAGTTATGGGGCATATGTTAGTCAGCGAATTGAAAATCCGTTTTTACGTATCGCTCGCATTGGTTCAGCTGAAGCTAGTGTTCAAGCTAGCAAGGCAGGGTTGGATCGGACGCGTGCTGATTTAGCTTCTGCATTACGGGTACGAGCATATGAACTTTTGCTACGGCAAGAAATAGCAAGTGTTGAGGCCGGCGTTCTTGAGTTGATCGAAGAGATACGCCACCGTGTTAAAGTAAGTGTAGACACCGGAGAAACGGCACGTTTTGAATTGATCAAAGCGGATGCTGAGGTTTTGACTGCACAAAGCCGTAAAGAAACCACTGAATTAGATGCACGGCGTGCAAGGGTGAATTTAATAAAGCTTACTGCCGGAGCATTGAATATTAATTTTACTATTAATGCTTCTTTACTTGATAAAGATAAATTACCACCGTTAGAAACTCTTCGCCATGAAGTGCAGATACTCAATCCAGATATATCAAGGTTAATGGCCGAATTAAATAGTGCACTTCTTACAGCTGACAAGGAGCGTGCTGCAGTGCTTCCATCGTTACAATTAAAATTTGGGCAGCAACGAGACCCTGAGTTTGCTTATAATATAGCCAGCATGAATTTTCAAATACCACTATTTAATCGTCGTCGTGGCCCAATTGCAGCAGCTGTATCAGAATCGGCACGGTTGAAGGAGACTCTGGACTATCGTAGGTTTGAGATTACTCAACTCCTTGAATCATCTTGGCAGCGGAGGCAAATTGCTAAGCGTAAAGTAGAAATGTTTGAGACAGGAATAATTAATCAGGCTGAATCAGCACTTCGTGTAGCTCAGGCAGCATATCGCTTTGGTGAGCGTGGATTACTAGATGTGCTTGATGCGCAACGTGTACTACGTAGCGTACGAGCAGATTTATTGCAAGCTAGATTTGAGTACCAGGTGGCCGTTTCTGAGATTCTCCGGCTTCGTGGTCAATATCCAAAGGAACAAAGTATAAAATGAAGTCAATAGTGTTAAATACTGGCGCTATCGTTTTCATTACGCTATTTATGGTCGGATGTAGTGATAGTGAGTCGATAATTTTTTCTGAAGAACAGAATGAAGAACAGAATGAAGAACGGGAGGTAATTTCATCTAATAAAGATATTTATAGTATTCAGCTTAAGCCAGAAATGACTAAGCACCTAAAAATTGGCTTGCCTGTATCGTTGGAACTCGCTGATAAATTACGGGTACCTGGTCGGATAGAGCCAGATGAGGAAACACTTGTTCGTATAGGCGCTAATGTAACCGGACGTATTGTCGAAGTAAATTCAAGGCTGGGTGACGAGGTAATCTCTGGGGGTGTTCTGGCAAAGATATCTAGTCCAGAATTTACCGAAGCTCAGCTTGCATTTTTACGTGCAAATTCTGAGACAACATTAGCTGAGCGCGCATCTGAGCGTGCAACTCAGTTATTATTAGCTGATGTAATTGGGAGCGCAGAATTACAACGTCGCGAATCTGAATTACAAGTTCTTAGAGCTGAGCAAAGTGCAGCTAAGGATCAATTACGTTTATTAGGAATAGGTAGCGAGTCTCTTGATACTCTTAAAAAATTTGGACGTATTCTTCCTTCGGTTGAGATTAGTTCTCCGATAGAGGGTACTGTTATTGAACGTAAGGTTTCAGTTGGTCAAGTAGTAGAACCTTCTGATCAACTATATACGGTTGCAGATTTATCTTCGGTTTGGATAGTAGGAGATGTACCTGAACAAAGTGCAAGAGGAGTAAAAATTGACCAGCATGTAGAGATATATATTCCGGCACTAGGTGATGTTCGTTTAATAGGGAGAATTGTATTTGTTGCAGAGACCGTTGATCCTGAGACCCGAACAGTTATGGTGCGTACACTAGTAGATAATGAGTTTCGTGCTTTGAAGCCAGCTATGCTTGCACGAATGTATATTACGGGCGTACAAAATAAGAAACTGGTAATTCCAGAGGGGGCAGTAGTGCGTGAGGATAATCGTGATCATGTTTTTATTGCGCAGGGAAATGATAGCTTTCTCCTTGTGCCCGTAGAATTAGGTGAGGCAGTTGGTCAAGTGAGACCGGTACTTGAAGGACTCGATAAGGATCGGGAGATTGTTCTTGATGGAGCTTTTCATTTAAATAATGAGCGCAAGCGCGCTGATCTGGAATAGAAGATGCTCGCCCTGATTGTACGCGAATCAATTAAGCATCGACTTATAGTGATCGTGATTGCTTTCGTTTTATTGGGTTTGGGCATACGCGCAGCACAAAAATTATCAGTTGATGCTTTTCCAGATGTTACTAACGTACAGGTGCAAGTTGCTACTGAGGCATTAGGTAGAAGTCCGGAAGAAATTGAGCGACTGGTAACCATACCGATAGAAATTGAAATGACAGGTTTGCCGGGTCTGGTAGACATGCGTTCATTAAATAAAAGCGGGTTATCTGTTATTACCTTGGTATTTAATGATGATACGGATGTCTTTTTTGCACGCCAGCTCGTATTGGAGCGATTACTTAAGGTAACAAGTTCTATGCCTGATGGCATAAGACCTATTCTTGGGCCGATTTCTACTGGTCTAGGTGAAGTATACCAATACACAATTGATCATCCCGATGACGGAGAGCGCGCGCTTTCTATACAGGAATTGACAGACCGGCGTGTAGTCCAAGACTGGGTGGTCCGACCTATGTTACGGTCAATTCAAGGTGTTGCAGAAATCAATTCACAAGGTGGATATGTTAAGCAATACCAAGTATTAGTCGATCCGATTAGATTGCGTCATTATAATTTGACAATTGAGCAGGTTGATGAAGCAATAAGTAATAATAATGCTAATGCTAGTGGAGGAATACTGCCATTAGGAGCAGAACAATATTTAATACGTAGTGTTGGGCTACTCCGCACAGTGGAAGACATTGAAAATATAGTTCTTAAAGAAGATGATGGTGTGCCAATTTTTATACGGAATATAGCAGAGGTAAAAATTGCTACAGAAGTTCGTCAGGGAGCTGTTCTGAAAGGTGGCTACACCGAATCAGCATCAGGCATTGTAATGATGATGCGGGGAGGGAATGCTAAGGAGATTGTGGGACGGGTTAAAGAAAAAATAGCAAAGATCAATAGCCTTAAACTACTACCCGATGGATTGCAGATCACGCCCTATTATGACCGGACTAATCTGGTGGATTCTGCTTTGTGGACGGTAACTAAAGTTCTGATAGAAGGAGTCTTGCTCGTAATTTTTATTCTTTTTATATTTTTGGGAGATGCTCGTTCTAGTTTAGTCGTCGTAGCTACATTAATTATTACGCCGTTACTTACCTTTATAGTAATGAATCAGCAGGGACTCTCTGCTAACCTTATGTCTCTAGGTGGATTGGCAATCGCTATAGGATTGATGGTTGATTCTACCGTTGTAGTTGTAGAAAATGTATACCGTCGTCTCTGTCACCCTACTGTTTCAAATGAAAGCAATCTACGGATACATACAATTATTGATGCGGTATCTGAAGTAGGAATGCCCGTGATTTTTGGCGTTTTTGTCATTATTCTTGTTTTTTTACCAATAATGACATTACAGGGTATGGAAGGAAAAATATTCAGTCCGTTGGCATTTACGATTGCGATTGCACTGGCAATTTCTTTATTCCTCTCATTAACACTCTCGCCGGTTCTATGTTCATTTTTTCTAAAAGGCGGCGCTACTGATGATGACACTAGAATTACTTCTTTTTTAAGGGGTGGCTATAAGCGCATATTAAATTTAGCGATGAAAAAAGAGAAAATTGTAATTTTTCTTGCATTGTGCTTATTAGGGTCGGCAATAGGCCTTTATACTTTATTAGGAAAATCATTTATACCGATTATGAAAGAGGGCTCGTTAGTGCCACAAATCAATCGTGTCGCATCTATTTCGCTTGATGAGTCGATTAAAATGGAAAAAGAAGCACTGAGAATGATTATGAAGGTACCTGGTGTAAAGACCGTAGTATCTAAACTGGGCAGGGGTGAATCCCCAGCAGACCCAGTAGGCCCTAATGAATCTGATCCAATTGTTACTTTAGATCTTGATACTGGTCTTAATCAAGATGAGATAGCTGACGACATCCGAACTCGTTTGGAAGAGCTGCCTGGTGTACAAATTGTCATGTCGCAACCAATTGCTGAGCGAGTAGATGAAATGGTAACAGGAGTCCGTTCCCAGATAGCTGTGAAAATATTTGGTGATGATATTGGAGAATTACGTCGGTTGTCAGAGCAAGTTATACGAATCCTCCGAATCGTACCAGGTTCGCGCGATGTGCGTATTGAAAGGCTTTCTGGGCAGCAGTCAATGGCGATTAGAATAAACCGCCGGGCTATAGCGCGCCATGGAATTAACGTCTCAGATGTGAATGAGTTGATTGAAACTGCTATAGGAGGAAAGGAAATTACTAGTTTGTTTGAAGGGGAAAGAAGATTTAAGATTTCATTACGGTTGCCAGGTCGGTTGAGGAATAATATTGATTCAATTCATGATCTATTGTTACTAGCACCTAGTGGTGCCTTGGTTCCATTAAATGCACTTGCAAAAATTAAGATTATTGATGGCCCTGCACAAATTTCTCGGGATAACGCAAAGCGTAGAGTTGTTGTCGGTGCTAATGTTAGTGGGCGAGATTTAGATGGTTTTGTTAAAGAAGTGCAGGCACGTGTAGCAGAAAAAATTAAATTGCCCCCTGGGTATTTTCTTAAATGGGGGGGGCAATTTGAAAGTATGGAGCGTGCGATGGAGACACTATCAGTGATTGTCCCGCTGACAATTGCAGGAATATTCTTTCTTTTGTACTTATTGTTCAATTCATTTAAGCTTGCAGGTCTTATTATTTTAGTTCTGCCATTCGCTTCAATTGGTGGGGTGATTTCATTATTTATTACGGGTGAATATTTATCTGTATCTGCCTCAGTTGGCTTTATCGCATTATGGGGAATTTCAGTATTAAACGGGGTGGTTCTGATTTCTTATATTAAAAAACTTCGTAATGAGGGTATGGATGTAGCTTCAGCTATTGTGCAAGGATGCGCTCAACGGTTCCGCCCAGTTCTAATGACTGCTACTGTTGCAATGTTTGCATTGGTGCCATTTCTTTTCGCTACCGGCCCTGGATCAGAGGTACAGCGGCCCCTTGCAATTGTAGTTATTGGAGGGTTGATTACTTCAACTATGTTGACGTTGATTGTTCTACCTATTTTATACCGTTGGTTTGATGATCATCAAATTATAGAAAATAATTTATCTTAAAAATTACTGTTAATTTTATTAGATTAATAATATACGTATTATTAGATGCTTATTCTAAATGAGCGATGGAATGTCCAAGATAGTAATTCACAGTGTAAAATAGTTAAAACTTTCCTGAGAGGAGCTATGTCACAATCATCATCAATATCGAATGAGAAAGCTAGAATTCTAGCTGAGGCGCTTCCATATATTCAGCGTTTTCATGGGAAGACGATCGTCATTAAATATGGTGGCAATGCTATGACAGAAGAAAAGTTGAAGCATAGCTTTGCTCAGGACGTGGTTTTGCTTAAGTTGGTGGGAATGAATCCTGTAATTGTGCATGGTGGCGGGCCCCAGGTAGACGACATGTTAAAACGTGTCGGAAAGAAAAGAGAATTTATTGAGGGCATGCGTGTAACTGATACTGAGACTATGGATGTGGTTGAGATGGTCTTGGGGGGACTAGTTAATAAGGATATAGTTAATCTCATTAACCAAAATGGTGGCCATGCAGTTGGCTTAACTGGAAAAGATGGATCTTTTATTCGCGCAAAAAAATTGCAGATTCAGGATAGAGAAAAAGCAGAGGAATGGATTGATATTGGTCAAGTAGGAGAGATTGAGAGTATTGATCCATCCTTAATTACATTATTAGATACTCGTAATTTTATCCCTGTTATTGCGCCAATTGGTGTGGGAGAAAATGGCGAGTCTTATAATATTAATGCTGATCTTGTGGCTGGCAAGCTTGCAGAAATTTTAAGTTCAGAAAAACTGATATTTCTTAGCAATATACCTGGCGTTCAGGATAAAAGTGGAAACTTGTTAACAGGACTGACTGTAAAGAAAGTAGATGAATTATTTTTAAATGGAACAATCTCAGGTGGAATGCAGCCAAAAATTGAGGCAATTGTAGAGGCTGTTAAAAATGAAGTAAAGTCATGCCACATCATTGATGGACGAGTAGAGCATGCATTGTTATTAGAAGTATTGACAGATACTGGCGTTGGAACTCTAATTACAGAAAAATAATTTTGGTAATACCTGGATAAAAACATTAATGTAGCTAACGTAATTTGAATCTAAATTATTTATGGATTGTTAATTCCACATATAGTACATTCAGGATCTTTATTTAGTTTAATTGAGCGCCACTCCATAGTAAGACCATCAAGCAACATCAATCGACCATTTAGTGTTTTTCCTATATTAAGTAGGAGCTTAATTGCCTCCATTGCTTGCATGCAACCAATAACCCCAACTAAAGGAGAGAACACGCCCATTGTTGCGCAATGCATATCTTCGTTGCCGCCATCTTTTGAAAAAAGGCAATGATAGCAAGGGCTGGCACTATTACTTAAATCAAATACAGAGATCTGCCCCTTAAAACGGATAGCAGCACCGGATACAAGAGGCTTTTTGTGAGTTACGCAGACTTGATTTATTGTGTGACGAGTTGCAAAATTATCACTTGCATCTATTACTATATCTACTTCCTTAACTAATTTCTGTAGTCTTTTCTCATCTACATATTCTTGGATTGGAACTACGCTTATTTCCGGATTTATTTTGGCAATTGCTTTTGTAGCTGATTGGACTTTTGACATGCCTATAGTTTCGGTATTGTGAATAGTTTGCCTTTGTAGATTAGTTAGATCTACATCGTCATTATCACAAAGAAGCAACTCACCAATTCCACTAGCTGCAAGATACATTGCAACTGGAGATCCCAATCCACCCAAGCCAATAATTAGAACACGAGATCTAGTTAACTTCTCTTGTCCCAATATGCCAATTTGCGGGAGCAAAATATGGCGACTGTAACGCAGTAATTGATCATCATTCATGATTTACTACGGCATTATTTTTCAGTTTTTTGCACCTTTATTTGTTAATTCTTTAGAATCTTTTTTTGGCGTAGTAATCCCTTTAAAATGATTCAAAGCTTGTTTTAATAATAAATCGTTGTCAGAGCCAAGAACAATTGGTTCTTTAGTTGTTTTATCCTTGTTGTCGCTGGTTTTAGACTCGGTCGTCTCATTCTCTTGATTTAGTATGACTATAGCTTCTTCAATCGCTTTTTTCTCTTTATCTGGCCCATTTAGTAGATGGCCCTCTAGATCTGCTTCACGTAAGCGCCCAGAATCATCTCCTGCTGATTCGGCCAGAATATCTGGGGTAATTCCTTTGGCTTGGATTGATTGGCCATTAGGCGTAAAGTAACGGGCAGTGGTGAGTTTGATTGCGGTATCATTACCTAACGGCAGTATGGTTTGTACTGATCCTTTGCCAAAGGTCTGAGTGCCCATTATTACAGAGCGCTTATGGTCTTGTAACGCTCCTGCAACAATTTCTGAGGCTGAAGCAGACCCACCGTTTACTAATGTCACCATAGGAACCGTTTTGATTTCCGGTGGTAAGCTCTTTAAATAATCTCCTTTCAAACTATTACGAAGATAGAACTCAGGACTAGCTTTAAGTTTCATTTTGGCGTCATGTGTGCGCCCATTTGTATAAACTACAAGCGAATCGGGCTGTAAAAAAGCAGCAGATACAGCTACGGCACCATTAAGTAGCCCACCAGGGTCATTACGTAAGTCCAGAATTAGTCCCTTGATAGGTACCGTGCTTTCAGTAAATAATTTCTCTATAGCTTTAGCTACATTTTCTCCAGTCAGTTCTTGAAACTGTGTAACCCGGATATATGCATATCCGGGTTCAAGTAATTTTGACTTTACACTTTTAATCTTGATGATGGCGCGAACTATAGAAATGACAATTGGCTTTGTTTCACCTTTGCGCAGCACAGTAATAGTAATAGGAGTATTAGGCTTGCCACGCATAATTTTAATGGCATCAGTTAGCGTCATGCCTTTAACTGCTTTTTTATTGAGTTTGATAATTAGATCGCCAGCTTTCACGCCAGCTTTAAATGCAGGAGTATCTTCTATTGGTGAAATCACTTTGACAAACCCACTCTCCATAGTAACTTCAATACCTAGACCACCAAATTCTCCTTGAGTGCCAATTTGTAATTCATTGTAGGCATCTTTATTTAAATATGCAGAGTGTGGATCAAGGCCTGTTAGCATGCCATTAATAGCTTCAGTAATTAGTTCGCTATCTTCGACTGGTTCAACGTAATTCATTTTAATTCTGCCAAATACATCTGAAAATGCACGTAACTCTTCAACTGGAAGAGGGAGCATAGTCTTATTGGGTTCTTTATCAGCAATTGCAGAAAAATTAATGCTGAGCAATACACCCGCAACAGCACCTATAAGAAGTAGGCCAAATTTCTGAGATTTGTTACGCATTACATTTCTCCAATCTTTATCTGTTTCAATAAATTATCTAAGTATCATGTGCAATGAGACTTGCTAAATTACAATTTCGTTCAACGCTATACTTGTCTTACAGAACTTTTCCTGCAGAATTGTAATATAGTGTTTGCTTTAATCTAGTTTAATCCATTTCAATGGGTCAAACGGTTCCCCTTCATGGCTTAGTTCAAAGTATAAGCCGGACTCTAGGTTTCTGTCGCTATTTCCCACTGCTGCAATAATATCACCACCACGAACAGTTTCATCTACCTTTTTAGTAAGAATCTCGTTATTACCATATAGACTCATATAGTCGCCACCATGATCCACTATTAGAACATTACCAAATCCTCTTATCCAGTTAGCGTAAACCACCTTTCCATCTGCGATAGCTATTACATCAATGCCAACAGGTGCACTTATGAATAGGCCTCTCCAGGTAACCCCTCCTTTTTTCTGGCTACCAAAACTATTAACGATTTTCCCATCTACAGGTAGATTTAATTTCCCTTTTTTTCTTTTAAACCCTTTTTTATTTAATGATGCATCTGGTAAATTCTCTTTATCTTTTTTTAGAGAACGTTTCTTGGCATTAATAATTTTAGTTACCAAAACAGATAGGCGTTTTTCATCATCCTTAAGTTTAAGAATTTCATTTCGCCCCTTTGTAACTTCTTTAGATATGCCGGCAAGTAGTTTCTTATATTTAATTTCCTCTTTTTCAAGAGTTTCTTTTTTTTCGGCTTGTTTTGTCTGGATTGAAATAATCTCTTTGGTCTTCTTATTAGCCTCATCAAATATAGTTTGGAGTTCTTTGAGGCCAGAGCGATATATATTGATATCTTCTGTGCGAGCACGAGAAATGTATCCGTAATAATACAATTCACGAGAAATTTGATTAGGATTTTTTTGGGCTAGTAGTAGTTTTAAATATTCGTGCTCTCCACTAATATATTGCTGATAAAATAATTTTTCAAGATGGGTCTGTTGATCTAGAATTTTATTTTGAGTTGCATCAAGGTCAATTTGTAATTGGTTTAGTTTATTTTCAACTTCATGCTTTTTTTCTTTAAGATTAACTAATTCTTGATTGATTCCTTCTATAGCTTGCTTGGATTCATGTAAGGAATTCGAGAATCCTAATTTTGATTTCTCTTTGTCTGATAAGTCTTTTGTAAGAATTTCAATGCGGTCACGAAGTTGACCTAAGCCCTCTTTATTGCTATTGGCATAGAGTATGTTTGGTAGCAATAAACTACTTAGGAAAAATAACCAGAGAGGTATGACTAAACGCATATTAGCTAAAATTAATAAGAAGGATATTAATTAATTATTTATGCAGAAGAAACTATGGTTCGACAATATATAAATATTCTTCTGGTTCGAAGAAGAACATTAAGTGCATTATTCTCTATATGTTTTTGAACAAATAGCTCGTTCACTCTCATATATTTTTCCCTGATTTTCTGTTTCTTTTTTTGCCTTTTCAACTTCGGCTTGATCACCTAAGTAATAATTCCGAATAGGTTTCAAATTATCATCAAGCTCATAGACTAATGGAATTCCAGTAGGAATATTAAGTTTTAAAACATCTTGATCAGACATATTATCAAGATATTTAACAAGTGCTCGTAGTGAATTTCCATGGGCAACAATGATTACACGTTGTCCTGACTGTATCAAAGGAACAATAGATTCTTTCCAATAAGGTAGGAATCTATTAACAGTATCCTTAAGACACTCAGTAAGAGGAATTTCTTGTTTTATTAGGTTCTTATATCTTGGATCTAAGCCAGGGTAACGATCGTCATCATATGTTAAGGCAGGAGGCTGAATATCATAGCTGCGTCGCCAAATTAAGAACTGTTCTTCACCATACTTGGCTAAAGTTTCAGCCTTATTCAGGCCTTGCAATGCACCATAGTGGCGTTCATTAAGTCGCCATGAATGATTGATAGGGATCCACATTTGATCCATTTCATCTAGAGTTATCCATAATGTGCGAACTGCGCGTTTCAGAACTGAAGTAAAGGCAACATCAAAAATAAAATTCTCTTTTAATAACAATCTGCCGCAGTTTCTAGCTTCTTCTAGACCTTTTTCTGATAAATCCACATCTGTCCAGCCGGTAAAGAGATTTTCTTTATTGAAAATGCTTTCCCCGTGTCGTAGGAGAACAATTTTTTTCATATTTGCCTGTATTAAAAAGGACGAGATTATCTATAGAGAAACTTCGAATGCCGTTATATTTTAGTATATTTAGACAAATGCTGCATGATATAGATGAGACTAATGATGGTTTGCAGCGATATTAATCATTTATTTCGAAGAGATTGCTAACTTGTATGAGTTTTGGCCTTATTCGGTATAGTTAAATTAACCTTTGTTTTTGTTGTTAATTTCTTAAATATCACGTTTGAAAATACCGAGATTAAGAAAAATAGTAATAAATTCAGCAATAAATATATTGAGATCAAATATTAGCTTGAATATGAAGGCACCGGAGTGCCGCGGTCTCTGATAAAATCTATGGTTTTAAAAATGAAAGGGTACTAAATTGGCATTTGTTCAGAATAATATTTTGTTGATTATAATCCTCGTGCTGAGTGGCAGTCTTCTGTTATGGGAATTACTCTCGCGTCGTTCTGGTAGAGAAATAAGCTCATTATTAGCTGTGCAGCTTATTAACTATAAGGAAGCGCTAGTATTAGATGTAAGAGAGGAAAGTGACTATGACGAGGGCCACCTTCCTAACTCGATGCACATACCTGCAGTTGAAATTAAAGACCGCTTAGAGGAACTTGAAAAATTCAAGGATAAGCCTATTGTAATCGTGTACCGGAGTGGAGTCCGATCTGGGGCTGCAAGTGCCACATTACATAAGAATGGATTTACACTTATACATAATCTCGCAGGCGGAATAGATACATGGAAAGATGCAGATTTACCGATAGTAAAGAATTAAAAAAATTATGAAAAAAATAGTTATGTACTCTACTGAGTTCTGTCCATATTGTGTGATGGCAGAAAAACTTTTGCGTTCAAAGGGTGCTGAAGTAGAGAAGGTCAGAATTGATCTGGAGCCAGAGCGGCGAACTGAAATGTTGGAGAAAACAGGCCGGCGTACCGTGCCACAAATATATATCGGAGAAACCCATGTTGGGGGGTATGATGATCTGGCTATTCTAAATAAAAACAATGAATTGACAAAATTACTGGCAGTTTAGGGTTTTTGTTTATTATGGAGCTAGTTGCGAGTATATTTAGAGAGTGGGTGTTTACATAGCAAGTAAACATAGTTTTATTAAATGTGTTTCATGTCATATACCTGTGGACAGTATTATTGCTTGTGTGTATGGCTCTAAATAGGATAAAAAATGGAAGAACAGCAGCAGCGAATTTTTAACATTGAGAAGATATATGTCAAGGACTTGTCTTTAGAGATCTCGGATGCGCCTTTGGTTTTTATGGAACCTGAGGCTCCAAAAATTGATATGCAAATGCATATTGATGATAAGAATGTTAAAGAGAGTATGTATGAAGTAGTGCTAACGGTAACTATTACTGCGAAAACCAAGGACAAAACTTTATTTCTGATTGAAGTTCAGCAAGCCGGAGTCTTTCAGATAATTAATATAGCAGAGGAAGAGATGCTTCCAATATTAAATATAGTGTGTCCTAACGTAATATTTCCTTACATGCGCGAAACAATTTCAGACATAGTTACACGTGCTGGATTTCCACCAGTAATTTTGAGCCCTGTTAATTTCGAGGCCCTTTTCAATGAGAGCAAACAAAAAGCTATGTCAAACGGGTCAGATCAGCCTATAAATACAACAAAGCAATAATGTGCGTGTCAATATCATAGGAATTTTATTGATAATGAAATTTAAGATATGTAAAGATATAGGATTCAGAAGATATCGGGTCCGAGCAGCATTGTTAGTCTTATTGCTTAGCCTTAACACACATGTCGGTGCAGCTTTAGAATATCTCTCTTTAGCTGATAACGCAGTGATTATGTATAACGCCCCTTCAATAAAGGCAGATAAATTATATGTAGCTAGTCGTCACCTGCCGGTTGAAGCAGTTGTTAGAGTTGAGGGATGGATAAAGGTTCGTGATAGTAGTGGCACTCTTTCATGGGTAGAACAGAAGGCAATAAGTGGCAAACGTTTTGTAGTAGTGATTGAGCAGCAGGCACAGGTTTATCAGGCAGCAGATATCAATTCAACATTGTTATTTTGGGCTCAAAAAGATGTTGTTTTTGAGTGGTTGGAGAACTCTTCAAATGGATGGGTGAAGGTGCGACACCGTGATGGGCAATCTGGTTACGTAAAGACTACTCAGATTTGGGGTTCATGAAAATAGCTGTTTTAGGTGCAGGTGCCTGGGGTACTGCCTTGGCTATCAATCTTTTAAAAAATTCCAATTCAAGACACGAAATAACCCTGTGGACGAATGACCCAGGTCATTGCGCCGAACTCATACAAGAACGTACTAACAGACAATTTTTACCTGGTTTCCTATTACCTGAATCTCTGAAATTAACCTCTGATTTTAATGTTGCTGTTAAAGCTGATCTTGCGCTAATTGTTGTTCCTACTGCTGGACTGAGAGAAACATTACGGGCAATTGTTTCATGTGGGAAAGCCATTCCTATAATCTGGGGTGGTAAGGGGTTTGAGGCCGAGTCAGCTAAATTGCCACATCAAATTGTACTCGAGGAATATGAGGGGGTCGCCCCTTATGGTGTATTGTCAGGGCCTAGTTTTGCCCAAGAGGTTGCTCAGGGATTGCCGGTAGCTTTGACCTTGGCATCACGTGATGAGGAGTTTTCAAAAAATATTGCGGCACAAATACATTCTTCCAGATTAAGAGTGTATTCAAGTAACGATACTATTGGTGTAGAAACAGGTGGAGCGATTAAAAATGTAATTACTATTGCTGCCGGTATTTCTGATGGCATGGGGCTAGGGTACAATGCCCGCGCGGCTTTAATCACAAGGGGGCTCGCTGAAATCAGCCGATTAGGAATAAAATTAGGTGGCAGGATGGAAACCTTTATGGGGTTAACGGGAGCAGGGGATCTGATGCTTACCTGTACTGGAGATCTTTCACGCAATCGACAAGTCGGATTAATGTTGGCAGCAGGAAAGTCGCTATCAGATATTCTACAAGAACTTGGCCATGTAGCAGAAGGGGTCTATACGGCGCGAGCAGTACTGAAGCTAAGTCAGGATCTTGATATTGACATGCCGATTACTCAGGCAGTATGTAGCATACTCAATGATGAGGTGCCAGCTAAAAAAGCATTGGAGGCCTTATTGAGTCGTGAGCAAAAAATAGAAAGTATTCTGTTTTAATATGCAGTGAAATTCGCTAAAGACAGATAGCTATAAGATACTACGAGTAGCAATATGAATTATATATATGCAACATTTCTAGGCATATTGCATATATTTTAATCAGTCGTCAAATTATATCAAGTAAAAAATTGACAACATTAGCTTAATCCCTGATGATTTGATTCACTCTTAACAACAGACAATTCAGAATGAATCAACAACAATCTAATCATACAAATAGCATAACTAAAAAACAGCTAGCTCAGAACGCTAGTAAAGAAACAGACACCTTGGAATCCTGGAGTATTTCTCAAATTGAAGAGCTGTTAAATCTGCCATTCAATGATCTAATTTATCAGGCGCAGTTAGTTCATAGGAAATATCATGATGCTAACAAGGTACAACTTTCTACGTTGGTCTCTGTTAAAACAGGCGGGTGTTCGGAAGATTGTGGTTATTGCCCCCAAGCAGCTCGCTACCATACCGAGGTGGATGATGAAGATATGTTGTCATTGGATAAGGTGGTGTCAGCGGCTAAAGAAGCAAGAGGTCAAGGTGCTTCTCGTTTCTGTATGGGTGCAGCTTGGCGCGGGCCTAAACAACGTGACATAGAAAAAATTACAGAAATTATCAGTGCAGTAAAGGGACTTGGTTTAGAGACCTGCGCTACACTGGGAATGTTGAAACCAGGGCAGGCTGAGCAGCTGAGTGATGCAGGATTAGATTATTACAATCATAATCTTGATACGGCGCCAGAATTTTATGGTGAGGTTATTACAACGAGAGCTTATCAGGATCGTCTGAATACACTTGATAGCGTTCGTAGTGCAGGGATGCATGTATGCTGTGGTGGCATCGTTGGCATGGGAGAGTCTCGTAACGCACGTGCGGGGTTAATTGCCCAATTAGCGAATCTTAATCCGTACCCAGAATCAGTGCCTGTAAATAAGCTGGTACAGGTTAAAGGCACTCCACTATATGGCACAGATGAACTTGATTCTTTTGAATTCATACGAACTATTGCGGCTGCCAGAATCACAATGCCTAAGGCGATGGTAAGGCTCTCAGCTGGTAGAAGCGAGATGTCTGAAGAAGTACAGGCATTATGCTTTCTTGCAGGCGCCAATTCAATTTTCTACGGGGATAAATTGCTGACTACAGGTAATCCTGAAGCCGAGCAAGATAAAATCATGTTCAGAAAACTAGGCCTTCAATCATTATAGCTTCTAGCCAGAATGTATTTAGAGTCTACTAGACGGCTACATAGTCGGAAAAGCAAAGGATTGTATCGGGACCGTTTGACTTTAGAAGGGTCACAGGGAGCCAATGTCTCGATAGCCGGGCAGGACTATCTTTCATTTTGTAGTAATGATTATCTTGGTCTAGCTAATCATCCGGAGTTAATTGAGGCAGTTTGTGAAGGTGCTCAACAATATGGCGTAGGAGCAGGCGCATCACATCTGATCATCGGACACCATACTTCTCATCATAACCTTGAGGAAATGCTGGCGGATTTTACTGGGTTTCCTAGAGCGTTGTTGTTTTCTTCAGGGTATATGGCTAATGCCGGAGTAGTATCTGCGTTAGTAGGGCGTGGGGATGAAATATATTCTGATAAGCTCAATCATGCATCTCTTAATGATGCTGCAATGCTCTCTTATGCGAAGTGGATAAGATACCCACATCTTGATTTGGAAATTTTAGAGAACCGATTATCCATATCCCAGGCTAAGTGTAAATTAGTGATGACCGATGCAGTTTTTAGTATGGATGGAGATATCGCACCTGTTGTTGAATTATTAGTATTATGTGAAAAATATAATGCCTGGTTACTACTTGATGATGCACATGGTTTTGGAGTAGTTGGTAACGAGGGGCGGGGAATAGTTTCACACTATGGTCTTAGTTCGCCTCGGATTATTTATATGGCAACTCTTGGTAAAGCAGCAGGTGTCTCCGGTGCATTCATTGCAGGGCAAGAGGTAGTTATTGAGGCCCTAATTCAATATGCTCGGAGCTATATATATACTACAGCTATGCCGCCATTATTATCATATGCTTTATTGAAAAGCATAGAGTTAATTAGACGGGAAGGGTGGCGACGTAAAAAAATAACGCAGCTAACGGAGCACTTAAAAAATAATCTAAAGTTTCTTCGCTGGACTTTATTGCCTTCTGATATGCCTATACAGCCCGTAATAATTGGGGAGAATAGGGAAGTCATGCAGGTTAGGAATGAATTGCAAAACAGGGGCATTTTAGTTCCAGCGATTCGCCCCCCAACGGTACCAAAGAGTTCGGCAAGATTACGAATATCTTTATCAGCAGCACACAGCATAAAAGATGTTGAGCGATTAGCAACAACACTGCGAGAATTAGAATGATCTTAATGTTGGCGGCGCTATGAGAAAGGTTTACGTTGAAACTCTTGGCGAAGGTCCAGATCTTGTATTGTTGCATGGTTGGGCGATGCACAGTGATATTTGGCAGAGTGTTCGTAGTCAGTTAGCACAACATTTTCGTTTGCATTTGGTAGATCTACCAGGCCATGGAGCTAGTCCAACTCCATGGATACATGGACCTGATGCCCTAAAAGATATGACTGAAATGATTGCGGATAGTTTGCCTGAGCGCAGCATAATCTGCGGGTGGTCATTAGGTGGTCAGATAGCAATGAAGTTGTCATTGGACATGCCAGAAAGAATTAATAAGCTTATTCTAATATCCACAACGCCTAGTTTTATTCAACGCAAAGATTGGATATGGGCGATGGAGGCGGATATATTAGAGTCATTCATTGCAAATTTAAACCGGGATTGTATTTCTACTTTAAACAGATTTTTTACTTTGCAGATACAGGGTGAGATCAATACTATTTTGTTGTTAAGGAAATTACGAAAATACATTTCTAAAGAAGGGGTTCCTGATTGGGATGGGTTACAGATAGGGATGAAAATTTTACTTACAACTGATCTGCGTAGAAATATAAAGAATATTAATCATCCGGTAACATTACTGCATGGAAAAAATGATGCCATCGTGCCTCCAGATGCAGCAAAATGGCTGCATGATAATTTACAAAATTCTAAGTTAATTATGTTCTCAGATTGTGGGCACATACCATTTTTATCCCATGCGGATCAATTTCTAAGCAGTATATTTAAAGCGACCCGTATATGAGTAACGATCATATTTTAAATAAGCGCCAGTTACGAAATTCTTTTGAACGTGCATCTGCTGGGTATGACGAGGCATCAATGCTACAAAGGGAAGTAAATGACCGGATGTTATCAAGGCTTGATTATATTAAATGTAATCCCCGTACGATTTTAGATGCTGGTAGTGGTACTGGTTATGGGGGGCGTAAATTAGAAAATCGTTATCCAGATTCCGGAATCATAGCACTTGATCTTGCTCTAGCAATGCATTATCAGGCGCGCCCTACTGCTCCCTCGTGGTGGAGGCAGATGTTTTCTATTCAGAAGAATACTACAAATTATGTATGTGGAGACATTGAGCAATTACCGATACGAGATTCTTCCATTGGTATGGTTTGGTCTAATTTGTCATTGCAATGGTGCAATAATATAGAGCAGACATTTTCGGAAATGCATCGTGTTTTACAGCCCGAAGGGTTGCTTATGTTTAGTACTTTCGGTCCAGATACTCTACATGAATTACGTCAGGCATTCTTAGGCATGGACGATAATAGCCATGTTAACCATTTTATTGATATGCATGATATTGGGGATATTTTAGTTCATAACGGATTCTCTATGCCGGTAATGGATATGGAATATATAACACTTACTTATGATGATGTAATTAGTGTGATGCGGGAGCTCAAAGCTATGGGAGCACATAATGTTCTACAGGATAGAAAGCGCGGATTAACGGGGAAAGTTGGATGGGGGAAAGTATTAAAGAATTATGAAGTTTTTCGAAAAGATGGAAAGCTGCCCGCTACTTTTGAATTAGTTTATGGTCATGCATGGAAATTAGAATCTAAAAAAAGCATTGATGATCAAAAAATAATAGAGTTTGATCCTAAGGCCAGAATGGTCCGTGCTTAATCTCAGAGAAAAGATCTATAACAATTAACTAAATAGAAATCTATGCCACAAAATTATTTTGTTACCGGTACAGACACTGGTATAGGGAAGACAATAGTAAGTTGTGCTTTATTAAGCGCTTATTCTGCACGTGGTAATGCTGTCATAGGCATGAAGCCAGTCGTAACTGGTCGTGTATGCGGTGAATGGGCGGATGTGAAAGCAATTGTTGCAGCAAGTTCTGTAGCTGCCCCTATGGAATGGGTGAATCCTTATGCATTTATTCCACCAATTTCACCCCATCTTGCAGCAAAACAGGCTGGCATGGAAATAGATATTGAAATCATTCGCCAGGCATGTTGCAATTTGCAAAAGATTTCAGATGTTGTTGTTGTTGAAGGGGTAGGAGGAATTATGGTTCCACTTAATGATCATAATGATGTTGCAGATATGGCTTGTACCCTAGGTTTTCCGGTAATTTTAGTGGTTGGCATGCGTCTTGGCTGCCTTAACCATGCATTGATAACAGCAAAAATTATACAAGCTTATGGGCTAAAACTTGCTGGCTGGGTAGCTAATCAGGTTGATCCGCAGATGAATTCATTTGATGAGAATCTGCATACTCTGAAGCAGCGATTAAATTGCCCATTATTGGGAGTGCTGCCTTTTGAAAGGAACGTTTCTATAAGAAACTTTTCAACACTCCTAGATATAACTACACTGGAATAAAGTTGTGTACTGTCGAAGTGCGACAGAAGATTAACCAGTCTTGTACATCTCTTGCTCATTTGGCTTGATGGTAAGGACCGCGCAAGGAGAGTGTCTTACAATATATTCTGAGACACTTCCCAGAGCGAGTCGGTTCCAACCAGTATATCCGTGCGTACCAACAACAAGTAAGTCAGCATTTTGCTCGGCAGCAATCCGAATTATTTCAGGACCTGCATGGCCTTCGGCAAAAATAGTATTAGCTGTTACATCGAAAGATTTAGCTAGCTTATTAAGCATTTTTTCCCCGCGTTCTCGAGTTAGTACAAAATCTTCCTTTGCTTGCTTTTCTTTTTGTACTGATTTGTAATCTGTACCAATCGGTCTTGGGGTAAATACGTGTAAAGCTTGCAACTCTGCATTGAAAGTCTGAGCTAGTGATACTGCATGGTAACTAGCCTCTTCAGAGGATTCTGAGAAATCCGTTGCTAAAATAATTTTTCGGATAATTGATTTCATTAAAACCTCCCTTGGAAATTTCCTGCGTTACCAGGAATCATACTTTTTTGACTTCAGGAAAGTTAAAAAGGTTCAATTGATTTGTATATATTATCTAAGGGGTATAACCGGAGATCCGGTAAAAGAAAAAACAAGTTCAACGCACATGTAATTATAGTGAAATGGAGAAATTTTATCTGTTAGGTATAGGGAGTAGGAAGTAGGAATGAAGATGTGAGTTATGTGTTTTGTTTTGTATAAAAATTGCAAGGATGTGGCTTAAGGTTTTCAGAATAACAGTGTTTTAAATAAATAACTGCCTCCCAGTATATCTATCATATAAAACAGGTGTCTATGCTATTACTAACTGATTGTAGAGTTTCTTCCAATAAATTGTTCCTATAAGGTTTGACCCACCGCTAATCGTCGTTAAGCTAATTACCTTATATACGCAGCTCCGTGTAATCTTTATTTGGCAATTTTGGTTTAGTACGTTGGGGGAATTACGTACCAATTTAAGCGTTTCTCCGCCAAGGAGAATTGGCCACATACAGGAAAGACGAAGTCTTACCTCGGATCTTGGGATGGCTGTCGTATATTCCCATCCCTGGTCGAGGTATTCTACGGCCTGCTGAATAAGCGTGTTTAATATGGGCTGAAAAGATTTCCAGGATTGAGGCTGTAGTATATCGTTCGGAGAAAGTCCTGCCGTTTTTAGTAAGGATGTCGGAATATAGCAGCGTCCCCGATTTAGATCCTTAGCAACATCTTTTACGATATTAGTCAGTTGAAGTCCTTTGCCAAAACTTATGCCGATATTACTCATTTGCTCTACATCCCACTTGTTTAATGAAGGTAAATGGGCGCACATAAGGTTCGTCCAGTATTCCCCCACGCATCCAGCGACATAGTAAGTATAACGGTTAAGGTCATCCTGTGTTTCGAGTGAAATTATATTTTCAGGAGTGCTACCCTGAAATAATTCAAGGTCCATCTCCATGCCTTTTGTGAGAGTCGTCATGAGATCGTTGATACGAATTCGATCTGAAAGCTCGCATTCAAGGTATGCTTGAAAGCAATCTTTTAGTCTCTCAAGAAGAATCCGTTCAGCGGGTAATGCTTGATGTGAAATTAGGGAAGCCTGAATAGACTGAACTATTTCCCAGTCTATGGTATCCAGAGTAAAAAGCTTCTGAAAATTCTTCAGGTGAACAATGCGTTCAGACTGCTCTATCAAATCTGTGTCTGTGATAGTGTCAGCTGCACGGGCGAAGAGATAGGCAAGTCCAACCTGGGTGCGCACTGATGCGGGTAAAACTGCAAGAGTTAAATAAAATGACCGCGATACTTTAGATAAAAGATCTCCAAGAAGATATGATTTCGTGGCAGGAGAGAGATTCACTGGCATCTGTAGGTTTACTTACTAGCTTCAATCATAGCATCAATTTTTTTTCGATCGATACGAGTCACCAGGTGCTCATATGCCTTAATTTGGTGCCCTGGTTTCATTGGTTTTTTCAAGTCAATCCATCGTAAAGGTTCAACATTCAGAAATGATTCGGCTTTCTCGGCTAGTACCGGTAGAACTGGTTTAAGAAGAATAGTAAGGATTCTAAAACACTCAATTGTTATGCTGGATACTAAGTGTAGAGAAAATCTTATCGGGTGGTCCATAGCGAGTTCTGTCGGTGAGTTTTTTATCTGTTTTGCCTTTTCCCAAGGTTTCTGCTGGTCCCAATACTCATTTACTTTGTCAGTAAGTGCCATAATAACGGAGATTGCCTGGTTGTAGCGGCGATTTTCCATATGCGCTTGGATAAGGTCTACTTTATCTAATAGTTCATGATGCAATCCATGCTTGCTAGATTCAAGTTGTTTTAATTTAATAGATTTTCCATAGTCCAGGGATATTATATCTGCGAGATGGCCATCAAAATAATTGACTAAGAAACCGGCAGCACGGCTAGCAATATTGACATATTTCCCAACTAAATCACTATTCACCCGAGCTATAAAATCATCCAGATTCAGATCAATATCCTCCATTGTTCCGTTCAATTTCGCTGCGTAATAATATCGTAGACACTCAGGGTCTAATCCCTGATTAATATAGTTTTCAGCAGTAATAAATGTACCTCTTGATTTGCTCATTTTTTCACCATTCACAGTAAGAAACCCATGGGAAAAAATCTGGGTAGGGGTGCGGTAACCGGCGCACTCCAACATCGCTGGCCAAAATAATGCATGAAAGTAGAGAATATCTTTGCCAATAAAATGATAAAGTTCTGTGGTAGAACCTTTCTTCCAGAATTCATCAAAATCAATGCTGTTTCTATTACACAAATTTTGGAAGCTTCCCATATAACCGATTGGTGCATCTAGCCATACATAAAAATACTTACCAGGAGCATCAGGGATTTCAAATCCAAAATATGGCGCATCACGAGAAATATCCCAGTCAGATAGGTTATTTTTTTCTGATTCCCCTAACCATTCTTGCATTTTGTTTGCAGCCTCTGATTGCAGGTGATTCTCTTCTTGTATCCAATTCCTCAGAAAATTAATACAACGGTCATCAGATAATCTAAAAAAGAAATGTTCTGAAGTCTTCATTACCAGAGCGGCATTAGATACGGTGGAATAAGGTTCTATCAAATCTGTAGGTGCATATGCGGCGCCGCATGCTTCACAATTATCGCCATATTGATCTTTTGTACCGCATTTCGGGCACTCACCTTTAATGAAGCGGTCTGGTAAAAATATACCCCTCTCCGGATCATAGAATTGCTCAATATCTTTTGTAGTGATTAGACTAGGATTAACAGTTTTTAGCTTTGTATAAACATCTTCAGAGTGTTTACGAGTTTCCGGAGAGTGCGTAGTGTAATAATTGTCAAATTCAATATGAAAATCTGTAAAGTCTTTCAGATGCTCAGCATGTACTTGATTGATCAATTCTTCAGGTGTAATTCCCTCTTTTTCTGCTCGGAGCATTACGGGTGTTCCATGTGTATCATCTGCGCATACAAAATAAATCTCATGCCCCTCTTCTTTAGGCAGGCGCATTTTTTGGAAACGTACCCAGATATCAGTTTGAATATATTCCACCAGATGACCGAGATGGATACTGCCATTAGCGTAGGGTAATGCAGAAGTAATTAGGATTTTTCGCTTGTTCATTAATTGTGTATTGAGGCGTGACAAATACAAATTGTAACAAACTGTATGCCATGATCTGATATTTGTTAAAATTTAATATTCTCAATACTTGTATGCGTACAGAAAAAGGAACCAAAAAGTGGCAATTTCAGAATTACAGGTACAGTCTGCGCTCAGCGAGATTATTGATCCAAACACTGGTAAGGATTATGTAACTAGCAGAGAGGTGGGTGAGGTCAAAATAAACTCTAATAATGTATCACTTGAGATTGTATTGAGTTACCCGGCTAAAAGCTTGTTTGAGAATATTCGTAGTCAGGTTATTGAAAAACTCAGAATGATTCCAGATATAGGAGAAATTGAGGTTACAATCTCCAGTAAAATCATCTCGCGGGCAACAAAACCTGGGGTACAGCACATACCTGAGGTCAAAAATATTATAGCCGTGGCATCTGGGAAAGGAGGGGTTGGAAAATCTGCAACTGCAGTTAATCTTGCACTTGCATTGGCTTATGAAGGTGCTTCTGTTGGGATTTTAGATGCTGATATTTACGGTCCTTCACAGCCGCAAATGCTAGGAGTTAGTGGTCGGCCGGAATCGAAAGATGGCAAACATATGGAGCCATTGGAGGCGCACGGGATACAGATCATATCTATTGGACTATTGGTTGATATAGAAACGCCTATGGTATGGCGCGGTCCAATGGTAACGCAGGCGCTTCAACAATTACTTAATGATACCCGCTGGAGAGATATAGATTACTTGATTGTTGACATGCCTCCTGGTACAGGCGATATACAGCTGACACTTGCACAGAAAGTGCCTGTTACAGGTGCTGTAATAGTTACAACACCGCAGGATATAGCTTTATTAGACGCTCGCAAAGGATTAAAGATGTTTGAGAAAGTGGGTATCCCCATTGTAGGTATTGTTGAAAATATGAGCACACATATTTGCTCAAAATGTGGCTTTAGTGAGCATATTTTTGGAGAGGGCGGAGGTGCTAAAATGTGTAAGGATTATGATGTAGAATTTCTTGGGGCTCTTCCGCTTGATATTAAAATTCGAGAACAAACAGATTCGGGTGCTCCTACTGTGGCTGCGGATCCTGAGGGAAATATAGCTCAGATTTATCGTGGAGTTGCTCGTCGTGCCGCAGCAAAAGTGGCGGAACTATCAAAGGATCACTCTTCTTCATTCCCAGATATTGTGATACAAAATACCTAATTAGGTATGCCAGAATAAGAGAGGCGACAATAATTTACGCTAATTATTTTTGTAATTAATAATTTATTTACCAATATTATGACAATAAAATCAGATGGGTGGATTCGAGGGATGGTGAAAGAGAAAGGCATGATTGAGCCTTTCGAGCCAAATCAAATTAAGCATGCTAATGATCAAAGGATAATTTCCTACGGCACTTCAAGTTATGGTTATGACATACGTTGCTCTAATGAATTCAAATTGTTTACTAACATAAATTCTACAATCGTAGATCCTAAAAACTTTGATTTTAATTCTTTTGTTGATGTAAAAAATGACGTCTGTATCATTCCACCCAATTCTTTTGCTTTGGCTCGAACAGTTGAATATTTCCGCATCCCTCGTAATGTTTTAGCAATCTGCCTTGGTAAATCTACTTATGCGCGTTGTGGAATTATTGTAAATGTAACCCCGTTTGAACCAGAGTGGGAAGGTTTTGTAACATTAGAATTCTCAAACACTACACCTCTTCCTGCCAAAATTTATGCGAATGAAGGAGTTGCGCAGGTTATATTTTTTGAGTCGGATGAAAAATGTGAAACATCATACAAAGATCGTGGTGGAAAATATCAGGGTCAGAAAGGTGTGACTTTGCCAAAAATATAGGTTTAATCTGTAAGAGATGTATTTTGTTTGGCGAAGAATAAGTAAATAAAAAAGGATTGTGTGGATTGCTACATATACTGCTGTCTATGCTATGAATCTTAATGGTTTCCCATTGCCGAGTGTATGCTTTTACAGGATCTCTGATTAGGTCTTTTATGTAATTAATCAGGCATTTTCTTTTTTAGATATTCGGGTATATATAAAGCGTTGAAAATAAATTTTACTATCTTTTTCTTGTTTTAGTTCTTGAGTTGTTATTGTGGCAATAAATCGCCGTCCTTGGTGAATTTCTTCCCAGTCAGATGAATTAATTTTTGGAAAGAATGTATCGCCTTTGAATAACTCAAGCAATTCTCCAGTTTGGTCTTTATTTTCAATTTTAGTTAAATGTATCTCATCCGCTAATGAAATAGCTGATGCATAAAGTTGCCCGCCGCCGATAATAAAAATCTTTTTTACATTGCCAGAAAGATTAATGGCTTCATTGAGTGAATAGACAATCTCACATCCGGGTGCCGTATATTTATGGTTCCTTGTTACTATTATATTTCTTCGCTTAGGGAGTGCTTTGCGATTTAATGATTCAAAAGTTTTGCGTCCCATTATTATTGGGTGACCTAAGGTTGTTCTTTTAAAATAGCGCAGATCACGGGGCAAGTGCCAAGGCATTTTATTTTCGAATCCAATTATACCGCCAGGTGCTACTGCCGCGATTAATGAGATCTTTGGTTTCATACAGCGATTGGGGCTTTAATCATTGGATGAGGGTTGTAATTTTCCAGTGTAAAGTCTGTGAAATCGTAATCTAAAATATTCAGAATCGCTGGATTTAGCTTCATTAAAGGCAGCCCTCTTGGTTGACGAGAAAGCTGTTCCCGCGCCTGATCAAGATGGTTGAGATATAGATGAGCATCACCCAGAGTATGGACAAAATCACCGGGTTCTAAATTGCAACTTTGTGCCACCATTAATGTAAGTAGTGCATAAGAGGCAATGTTGAAAGGAACACCAAGAAAAATATCCGCACTACGTTGATAAAGCTGGCAAGAGAGCTTGCCATCAGCAACATAAAATTGGAAAAATGCGTGACATGGTGGTAGTTTCATTTTATCTAAATCACCTACATTCCATGCTGAAACAACCATGCGTCTTGAGTCAGGAGTCTCTTTAATTTGCCTAATTATCTGAGTAATCTGATCCACATGCTGTCCATCTGTTTTCGGCCAAGAACGCCACTGACAACCATAAATAGGACCTAAATTCCCATTTTCATCCGCCCATTCATCCCAGATAGAGACGCCATTGTCATTCAAATACTTTATATTCGTTCCACCTTGTAAGAACCAGAGTAGCTCATGAATTATAGACTTCAGGTGACATTTTTTAGTGGTAACTAGTGGGAACCCATCCCCCAGGTTAAAGCGCATTTGATAGCCAAAAACCGAAAGCGTGCCTGTTCCGGTACGGTCTGATTTCTTGTGACCTTGTTCAAGAACATGCTGCATTAATTCTAGGTACTGACGCATGTGATAGAAAATGATTGTAGTAGGGTTAAAAAAAGTGATGCAAAAAAGCTTTAATTTGTCTATGAGACATGGCGTATATAATACCAGTTAATTATTTATAGGATTGATACAAATGATTGCAAAACTCATACAAAAAAATTCACCTTTAAACCAGTCTGACAAAATAAATCAATTATTAGTAATACTACCAAAACAAGATAAGCTGTCAGGAAAAACTTTAAATCAGCACTCTTTCTACGGCAAGGATACCTTAGAAGCTTTATTGCTGCGGCGCAAAATGAAATCCGGAGAAATTTGTGGGGATCCAGTTAGCGCCAATCTAGAAAATGGTTCTTTATGTGCATGGGTCATGGTAGACCTAAAAGAGCCTGTTTTTGAACAGCAAGCATGTATACGCAAGGCTTTAAAATTATTGTTAGATGAGGGGCCTAAGGTGGTCCAAATTGGTGTTTACGGGAATACCAAGGAGAAGAGGAAGCTTGCTGAGTTAGCAGTATTTGTGACATGGGTAAATGGCGCAATGCTGCCATCTCGAAAAACTAATAAAGAAAAACCATCTAGAAACGGGCTCGCTAAAATTATTCTGAATGGGTACAAAGATGCTAGCGGATTTACATTACTGCGTAGTAAGGCAGAGGGTAATATACTTTCACGTGAACTTACTGTTTTACCACCAAACGAGTTAACTCCTGATTTATATTGCAGTCGCATCAAAAAACTTGCAAAGAGTGAAGGTTGGAAATACGAGAAATATGATTTAAAAAAGCTTCGTAAAATTGGTGCAGGCGCATTTGTTGCTGTAGCACAGGGTAGTGATTCAGAAGATGCCGGTATCGTTCATCTGCAGAGACGAGTTAAAGGGGCAGATAAAACTGTGGCATTAGTAGGGAAAGGGATCTGTTTTGATACTGGAGGCCATAACCTCAAGCCAGCACGTTACATGTATGGGATGCATGAAGATATGAACGGATCAGCAGTGGCTCTGGGGATTTTTCTTGCGGCATCTCGCGCTAACTTAGATGTAAATATCGACTGTTGGCTTGCGATAGCACAAAACCATATTGGCCCCCGTGCATATAAGCAAAACGACGTGGTTACCGCATTAAATGGAGACACAATTGAGATTATAAATACGGATGCCGAAGGACGTATGGTGTTAGCGGATACGTTGAGCCTGGCAACCAAAAAGAATCCTGATGTGGTGATAGATTTTGCAACTCTTACCGGTACAATGTGGGTAGCCCTAGGTTCGCGGTATAGTGGGATTTTTAGTAATAATGACAACCTTACAAAGCAAGCTGTAGATTCAGGGAAACTTTGTGGTGAAAGAGTTTCTGCATTTCCTATGGATTTAGATTATAAAATAGCCTTGAAAAGTACAATTGCTGATATTAAGCAGTGCTCAATGGAGCCCGAAGCTGACCATATACTTGCAGCACTATTTCTTAGCAGGTTTGCTGGTAAAACTCCATGGGTTCATATGGATCTTTCCGCAAGTAGAAATACCGGTGGATTAGGAGCAGTTGGTAGCGACGTTACAGGTTTTGGTGTGGGATGGGGGTTGCAAATGTTGCAAACAATATTGAAAAACAGGTAGATATGTTTTTAATTCCTCGTGCTAAAATTGATATCTTGATTTAATAGGTGAGTTGAAATGTCCGGCAACACAATTGGTAAGGTTTTTTGTGTAACTTCTTTCGGTGAATCTCATGGTCCGGCTATTGGCTGTGTTGTGGATGGTTGTCCGCCGGGTATGGAGTTATCTTCTGACGATATTCAGCAGGAGCTGGACCGACGCAAGCCCGGTACTTCTCGTTATGTAACTCAGCGAAAAGAATCTGATACTGTGGAAATTCTTTCCGGTGTTTTCGAGGGTAGAACTACTGGTACCCCCATAACTTTACTAATTCGCAACGAGGACCAGCGCAGCAAAGACTACAGTAAGATAATGGAAGCCTTTCGTCCTGGGCATGCAGATTATACCTATTGGCAAAAATATGGGATTAGAGATTATCGTGGTGGTGGGCGAGCCTCTGCTCGGGAAACGGCAGTAAGGGTAGCTGCTGCATCGATAGCAAAAAAATGGTTACATGAAAAGTTTGGCATTTCAATACATGGCTACATGGCACAATTAGGCCCAATAGAGGTTCCATTTAAACAGTGGGATACAGTAAATAGCAATCCATTCTTCTCTGCAAATGCTGAGATGGTCCCCCAACTTGAGGAGTTTATGGAAAAGCTACGTAAATCTGGCGACTCAGTAGGGGCAAAGATCGCTGTGGTAGCGGAAAACGTACCAGTAGGTTGGGGCGAGCCTGTTTATGACAGACTGGATGCCGATATAGCTCATGCAATGGTGAGTATCAATGCAGTAAAAGGTGTTGAAATTGGTGCAGGTTTTGGCAGTGTTGCACAAAAAGGGACCCAACATTCTGACGAAATAACACCTGAGGGATTTCTTAGTAATAATGCGGGTGGGATATTAGGGGGGATCTCAACAGGGCAGGATATTACTG
>ENA-OREN01000535-OREN01000535.1-marine-metagenome-genome-assembly--contig:-NODE-535-length-54204-cov-7.316626_pt1 | contig 54204 bp, 48 predicted proteins | sample MGYA00248624_ERZ508555 | MGnify/ENA primary metagenome ERZ508555 (study PRJEB26222, sample SAMN06267773) | marine metagenome | isolation source: Saanich Inlet, British Columbia, Canada | place... | reverse complement strand
TCAGCCGTTACAACATCTGCGCCAAGAAGATTGTCACAAGTCAGTCCGAAGCGCCGGCTTAGGCGGCCAAACCCTCCACCCAATGTGAGCCCTGCAACGCCGGTATGAGAAATTACCCCCGCTGGCGTTACCAGGCCAAAAGATTGTGCTTCGTGATCCAGTTGTCCGAGCAATGTTCCCGCTGCTACCTGAGCAGTTTTTTGCTTAGGATTTACTCGCACACTTTGCATCTGCGTTAGGTCAATCACGATTCCACCATCACAACTCGACTTACCGGAATAACTATGACCACCACCACGAATCGCAGTCAGTAAGCCGTGCTCTCGTGAAAAGTTCACCACTTGAACTACGTCAGAAGCACCAGTGCAACGCGCGATAACGGCTGGATGTTTTTCGAAGATACCATTCCAAACCTGCCGAGCTTTATCGTAGCCATGTGTTCCGGGCAGAATTATCTTGCCGCGCATGTCAGCGGCCAGTGCTTCAATATGCGACGCAGGTAATATCATGTCGCTGCCGTCGAGCGCTCGCGCAGGCAAACCCCTTGCAAGCGCATCTGCCCAGTTACTTCCCACAGGAAATAATGCCGTTGCCATAGAGGTGGCTAGAAAGTCACGTCGTTTCATTACTTAAGTCATTCTCCTTTCTAGCTACCATTTATTTATATTAGTTTTTTGGAACTAGTCATTTGGAATTAGGCTTTGCAATCGTCGTTGATTCTCATCGATTGTGTCCGAGCTTTCATTATTCAATAAGTTGTTCGCTCGCGCGAATTCCTGATACGCTGTCTCGTTTTGTGCCTCGGGCGGCGATACTCTATAGCGGCCCTGTATTTCCTCGCCCGCTGGACCGTCAAACTTGCTTAGGTGATTAGCAGTGCTCGAGTCCGAGTGAAATGCTGCGAGCGTAGGAATCTTGTCTTTGTCAGGATACAAAACGACAGCGCTGCCGCCATAGCCGGAGTAACGACCTGCATTGTGATAGGTAAACCAAATACTGTCATCGCGAGTAATTGTTGTCTTTAAGGTATCGGATCGGATCGGAATTGGATAATGCGTAAAAATGCCCGTCTCTTGATCAAATTTCGAAAGGTAGTTGTCCGGCGTTATCCAGATGTTGTCCTTCGAATCCGCATCAGCGTTATATACCGCACCATAAGACAAGCCAACATCGTAAGCAATTACCTCAGCTGTCGCTGGTTCGAGACGGAACAACTTAACGTTGTTAAACGCCCGGCTACCCCAAGTGGCCGCCCAAATCATACCCTTGGCGTCGACACCTAAGCGTCTAATAGAGCTAGCCGCGTCGTCAGCAACCAAAGGAAAGTGGGTGAAGTCCTCTGTTTCCGGATTAAATCGCGTCACCCCGCCATTGTGAAAGTCTGCCGACCAGATCTTATCGTCATGATCAACAGTGATCCCGTATGGCCTTGCCCGCAACACGGGTACTTCCCACCAAACAATGTCATCCGTGTCGCGATTCCACTTACCTATACCACCAGCACCTAACAGCGAGAGCCATAAATCACCCTTTGAATCGAAAGCCTGTGTGATACTTCCCATTGCCTGGTCATCGCCGAGCCGCCAGTTGTCGACAAGACCCGTAATCGGATCTAGGTGTCTGACAACATCAGGTCGTCCGGAATACCAAATAGTGCCATCCGTTTTATCGAAGGCAATGCCGTGACCACCGCCATGACCACTGTAGGCAAGTTTCTCGCCCGTGCGCGGGTCAATCCGCACAACGCAACATCCGGTATAGGCGAGCCAGACGTTTCCGTCGCTATCAAAATCGACTTGATGCGGCGATGGCCACGGACTCGTTCCGCCGGGCGGCTCACGGTAAATATACTCGACAAACATCGCCTTCTTGAGGGCGGCCTTATCGAGCACGGCTTCGGTCTCCAGTTGAACAACTCGTGCCTTGCCGTCTGCCGGGAAATTATCTACGAGATAATCCACAAGCAGATCGCGGTCCGCTTCTGGTAGGTAAGCCGGATCGAACATCGATGCTTTACCGGCGCGACCAAACGCTGCACCTTTGTGTTTACGATCAACCGCGAATGCCCAGTCACCTCTGTCCTTTGCCTCGCGACCGCCCGAGTATGCTCGCGGCTTGTTATAGGCAAAGAATTGTACGGTATGGCAACCGTGGCAGGTTCGCTCAAGTGCATCCCGCCCAGGACCCGGCGGATAAATCTCGTCGTATGTCGCGATCTCTGCATCCGGATATTCGATCCCACCAACATAGTTCTTTTGCGCTTTAACGTTGGCGATCTCGAAGTTCGCACGCACTCGGCTGCCGCTCGTGACTTCACGCGCGACTGTTTTTCTTGTGAAGCTCTTAAGTTGTTCGATGGCTGGGCGTATGCTTATTTCATAGTTGCCAGGAATCAGTTTCACGGCGCGATATTCACCGTCAATCACATAGACAGTATAAGCAATATTTTTGTCAATGTTGTGTGCATAGACAACCGGCAACAGATCGGACGTCGTTCCAACAACAACCCCGGAGAGCTCACCATAGAGTTCCTCATCAGGCATCCATTCCGAACACGCAACCAAGCCGAGTAAACCCAATAGCGCAGCAAACCATTTAAATGAGCTCATTGTAAACATCTTGCTATAGTAGTTTAAGTTGCGACTGAATTTTCAAATTTATCCTCTGGAGTATCTATAGTGACCAAAAACTTACTTAACATAGCGACAATTATTCTCGTCGGTATTTTCGCTACTGTATCGGTGTTTGCAGAAGATACATTGGCGATTGAGCACGTCACCCTCATCGACGGTACGGGCCAACAACCACTTGCCGCAATGACGGTCGTCACATCTGATGGTGTAATTAAAGCCGTCGGTGCAGATGGCTCCATCGATATTCCCAATGATGCTCAGCGCATTAATGGCAGTGGCCAATTCCTAATTCCCGGCATGATGGATCTGCACCTCCATCTGATGGGTGGCGGCGTTTATCGTGCCTCCAGGACTGCTGAGAACAAGGATACGATCGATTTTGAGCAAGGTACACGCTTACTGCAAAGCTATCTTTACTATGGCTTCACTACTGTATTAGATGTTGGCAACAACCATAAATTCATCATGCCGTTGCGTGATCGCGAACAAGCCGGTGAAATAGTTGCCCCGAGGATATTTACTACAGGCCAGCAACTGGCATACCCCGGCAACTCGGTCGTGGGTCCTGGTGCAATCGGCGTTCGCGACTGGCCTGATACCATTGAAGACCTTGATCTTGTTATTTCGCGTAACCCTGATATGCAAAAGGTGACGCACGAATCTCGCGGATATGGACCCATGCCGCATCGCAAAGCCATGCCCAAAGAGCTAATGGCGAAAATAATTGCGTATCTTAAAGAGCGTGATATTCGAACGGTGGTTCACATCTCAAACGAAAAAATGGCGATCAATGCCATCGAAGCCGGAGCCGATGCTTTGGCTCACGTACCACACGCAGGACTCATTACCCAGGACTTCGCAGAATTGGCGGCCGAAACACAGATACCCATTCAAACGGCGATGACGATTCATTGGGAAATTTCGAAAATGGTTGACAGTCTGGATGTTCTGCATACGCAAGAATATAAAGACACAGCTTACCCGGAAGACTTACTACTACTAGAAAAGATGCGCGATCGTTATGCGCGTGTTGGATACGGTCCTTACTTCGCATTGGTTCATGAGTATGAAAAGAAAAATTTAAAAATGATTCACGACGCCGGCGGAATTATTGCGCTCGCGGCCGACAGAAGCTTTGGTCCGACAGCCCTGACTGAACTACAGCTCGTTGTTGACTCAGGGATCTCACCATTCGAAGTGGTTAAGATCGCAACCCTCAACGCGGCCATATTTCTCGGCAAGGAAGAAGAGCTTGGCTCAATCGAATCTGGGAAACTGGCCGACATGGTCCTGCTCAATGCCGACCCAACCAAAGACATTGGCAACGTGAAGAAAATCGCGATGGTCATCAAGGGCGGTGCAATAATTGACCGCACCAAACTTGATCTACCAATCAATAATCGATAAGTTAATCATTCGTTAAGCTGGCGTTAGGACGGAATAGGCGGCTATGCAGCTATGGTTGGATATATACACATCACAAATACCTTTAGGCTTTGTAAAAGGCTTGTCAGAGGGGTTGTCATTTATTTCTAGCGCATGGCATGATAGAGAGGTAATAAATATGGCCTATGCTTTTGAGCAAAAAAACCAACCATTACAGTAATAAAAACAGGAATAAAAATGCAAACATATCAGATAGTAGTTTTAGCTATATTTTGTTCTTTAGTCCTGTTAGAGATTATTTTTACAAATTTTTTTAACAAGAAGAACCAAAGGGTAAAAGATGGCGTAGTAGAGCTTATAGGTTTTTTCCAATTAAATTTCTTGGCTCTCCCTTTAGTGTTTGGACTTGGATATGGTCTGGCAGAGACTTTCGTTCCATCTGCCAAGGGGGTTATTGCTGATTGGAGTTTTTTTGCTATCTTTGGACTACTTCTAATTTTTGATGATTTAACTCAATATTGGTGGCACAGAACTTGCCACAATGTTCCTATCTTGTATAACCTTCATCGGGCTCATCATGATGCAGAGTACCTATCAATTAGAGTTGTTTACAGGAATGCCTTAGCATATTACTTATTGATGCCAGGATTATGGTTTGCTGGGGTATTGTTTTATATGGGCTCCGGATGGGTATATTTTATTTATATTGTAGTAAAACAAGCTGTCATTTTTGGAGCTCATACAGATTTGAGGTGGGACAAAAAGCTATATGAAATTAAAAAAATGAATCCTGTCATGTGGGTTCTAGAAAGAACCATCTCAACACCCTCTACCCACTGGGCCCATCATGGCAAGCATCTTAGCGATGAAAACACACACTATAAGGGCAACTATGGAAACTTATTATTTATATGGGATATGATTTTTGGTACAGCAAAAATCACAAGAAGCTACCCCAAAGAAGTTGGAGTTGAAAACTTATCAGAAGTTTCAGCTTTAACCCAACTGTTTTGGCCTATATTTAGGTCTCCATAAGAATTCAAAAAAACCAACCATTGCAATAATAAAAACAGGAATAAAAATGGAAAAAAACGAAGTATTTTTAGGGCAAAAAAAGTCTATAGCGCGTTATGATCTAGACCAACAAAAGCCCACCTGGAGCCTAGATATTGAAGAAACACCTGGGCTTATAACAACCTATAATAACTACCTCTTTGCACAGTGCGTGAATAAGTGGGGAACAAAATACATACACTACATGGTTGATGCTATATCAGGCGAGATTTTCTGGAGGAGCGACCTGATAAAATCCTATATTCTCCCTCATTACTTGGGGGATGACATGTTTTATATCAACACAAGCGGACAGATTTGTAAGTGCAACCTTAGCGATGGTGGGGTCATATTTGAAGAAAAATTTGCTAGTTTCTTTGCTAGAAGTTACTTCATACTTTTTCTTACTGACAACAAGGTCTTTTTAACTTCCAAGAAAAAAACATTATTGGTTGATCAGACCAATGGAAGCACAAAGATTGTCAGCTCAATGAACAACTTCACTGAAGAAAAAATCACTGTCGCTGCTGGCGTGGGAAGAGACCAGATATCCACAGTAATACTTTCTCTTATGGCCGCCCAATCTGGAGGAGACTCCTCTTTTATGGGAGGCGATGGTGGAGGCGGCGGTGGAGATGGAGGTTAAAACCTATATTTTATTGTTTCAGGCTTTTTTAGGTATAGCCAGTCGTCCACTGCTCTTAACATGACTAATCTCTCTCGAAAGCCTATCTGATGTAACACTAAGCAAATTTTTCAAAGACCCTACTTCCTTGCATAGGTCATCATTTGCTCTAACAACATTGTTAATTTGGCCATTAAGAAGCTTATTTTCCTTCTCTGTTTTAATAACCCTTTGTAGCAAGGCTTTAAACTCTTTGACAGAAACACCAGGCGACTGTTCATCTATATTATTAAACTCCCCAACATCAAATTTAGATATTGCCTCTGCTAGTGTTTTATTTAATTGCGAACTTATGGCCTCAACCTCACCAGGCTCATATATATAATTTGTCTTTTCAGACAACTTGCCTATAGATTGTATGTGCCATAGAGTTTTTTCAAGTCTTTTGGGCCATAAGCGCTTAAACCTTTCTCTTCTTATCGACATATAAATATTATATATATATAAAATATATTGTATATATCTAACATATATAATATCCAATATACAAGTTTGGCTGAAGAGTAAATAACCAATATATAAAAGGGATACAGAGGTTTAATATTCAATATAGACTCTCAACGTTATAAGTTGAAGGCTATAGGTTTGAGACCTATTGGGCGCGCCAGTTTTTTTACATTTTCGACAAGTGGATTACCTAGGCGCTCTTTCACCACGATCAACAATTATAATATTGTTCATGTCGAGGCTTGGAATACCCATGCTAGAAACTGCTTTTGTAACTACTGGAACTATTAGTGTATGTGCAATAAAACCCTAAGCTGATTGTGCTTCCTTCCAGTTGACATCTTCATCATCAAAATCTTCCCACTGAATTACACCAAGCCGCTCAAATTTTGGCCTAACTGTTTCGGTTAATAAACCGACTCTTTTTAAGCTTGGAATTACTCTTTGAAATATGAAGGTCTGAAAATCTCGTCTCGCTTTGATCCCGTCATTATATTTTATTGTTTCCTCAAGATCCCAACCAAAATCATCAAACACCTCATTAGGATGAAAACGATGACGCATAATCAAACAAGCCCGGTAAGCAAACTCAGCTCTTTGTTCAACTTCATCCTCAGATAATCTTTTAATATGCTGCTCTAGGTAGTGAATTCCAAACGTCACATGTCTTGATTCATCTTGAATAATTTTTTCAATTAGCTGATGAAGTAATTTATCTGGATGGGTTTGAGGAAAGGCCTTAAACGCCCCAAGAGCAAGTCCCTCTATAATTAATTGCATACCAATAAACTTTAAATCCCATCGCTCATCGGTCAAGATTTTGTTCAACAACATCTTTAAATCAGGCGTGATCGGATACATCTCTTTATGGCGTGTTTGAATATATTTATTAAATGCCTCAACATGTCGTGCTTCATCATAGGTTTGAGTGGCCGCATATAATTTTGCATTGTACGTAGGGGCGCATGAACATAACTGACTGGCGACTAATAATGCACCCTGTTCACCATGAAGGAATTGGCTTAATGACCAAGCCGCTAATTTATGCTGAACATTAAGTTTTTCCTCATCAGAGAGAGAAAGGTAAGGTTCATAGCCCAAGTAAGATTGATGAGCTAAGCCATAATCTTCGAGTCTCGCTTTATCCTTATCCCATTTTTGAGACCAATCAAGATCTATCTCAACATCCCATTGTCTTTTTTTAGCCAGCTGATAAAGCCTATTGATTTTGTCATCAGCTGCAGTGTAATCCCAGTTGTAAGATCCCGTTAGAGGGGTGTGGAATATTTCTTTGATCTCATGAAAGTCTTCATTTGTTAAATAAATTCCAGATTTAAAATCGTGCACTTTAGCCATACCCATAAAGTCTACAAAAAAGAGCTTAATAAATAAAGAGGGACCCTTAGTGTCACCAGAGCACCAAAACCGTTATGAGTTCCTTAGTGTAACAACCGGCGAAGTATAAATCGTTTTTCGGATCGCAAGGGTGCCAGCTATAGAGATAGACAAAACACCCACAGTAAACCCAAGACCCAAAACAAATATATTGGGTTTGTAGTTGAGATCAAACACTTGGGTTGAGAGAAACCCCGAGAAAAGCGTTGCAGCAAATACAGCTGTAAAACCCGATAGTAGCCCCAAAACCAAAAACTCTGCAGCGGCTGACTGAAAGATTTTAGATCGTTTGGCACCTAGAGTATGAAGTATAGCGCTTTCTTTTTTGCGCTGGTCAGCACTAGAAAAAACTGAAGCAATCAAGGTTAGTATTCCGGCGATCAAAGCTAGGATAAAAATATATTGAACCGCTAATGAGGCGCTACCAATAATTGATCTTACTTGTTGTAGAGCAGCATTCAGGTCAACGCTTGTTACTGTTGGAAATCGCTCCACAAAACCTTTGCTGATTTGATTGCTATCGGTTGGTATTTTAACACTGGTGATAAAGGATTGTGGCAGGTCTCTACCAAGCTCTGGTGATAACACAAAAAAGAAGTTCGGCGCAAAACTCTCCCAGGTCACTTCTCTAAAGTTACTCACAATAGCTGTAAAGTTAGTCCCACCAGCAGCAAAATTCAATTGATCTCCAATTGATAGGCCCATCGAAGCTGCAATTCCAGAGTCAATAGATACCTCCATCTGGTTCCCAGCATCATCCGTCCACCAAGAGCCCTCAACCACTTGATTGTTGTCTGGTATATCATCATACCAAGTAAGGTTTGATTCACGATCAATCATCTCACCTGACTTCATCAAAACTCCTTCTTTGGGTTGAACTGATAACAACCTACCTCTAATTAGCGGAGTAAAGACAGTAGCTGTATCCAACTCTTGATCTAAATACGCTTTTATTTCAGGCAACTCATAGTCTTGAATGTTAAAAAAGAAATAGTTGGGCGTGTCTTCACTGAGCGTTTCTTTCCAAGAGTCAATGAGGCCAGTTCTTGTTTCAGCCAATACCATTAAGAACATCAAAGAAAGGCCAAACACGACAATTTGTAGGACACTTTCGCTGCGGCGGTGAACAATGTTTTTAAGCCCTAGCTTCCAACCAATACCCGATGAGGATTGGAAAAAAGACAACAGGTAGACCATCAAAGAACCAATAACATATAAGACAGAAGCAAGCATTATCATGGCACCCATGATGCTTGATACAAGAAAGATATCTTCAAATAAAAGCAGTAAAAAAACCACCAAAGTAAATAAGGCGACCGCGTATATCGCGAGATTGTTTTTTAGTTTAAATTGAAAGTCGTTTCTTAATATTCGAATGGGCTCTGCCTCACCTAAAAGCTTTAAGTAAGGAGATGCTGCACCAAACACCAAGCAGAAAGAAGTCAGGAAGGCAATACCAATTGGTTTGAATGAGGCACTCGGCAGCTCTGCATCAATCAGATCTTTTAATACACCAATTAGGATTGATTGTAATAAATAACCAAAAAACAAACCCACACTAGTTGCAATCAAAATCATTAAGATAAGTTGTGTAACTTGTGAGGCTACAATGAAGTTTTTTGATGCACCAAAAACCTTCATTAATGAGGTGTTGAGCAAGTGTCTGTCAGCATAACGTCGAGCCGCAATCATGGAAGAAATAGCCGCAATAATAATAGTAAAGAGTCCAGCTAGGTTAAAAAACCGAGTAGAGCGATCAAGCGTTCTACCCAACTGATCCCCAATGTCATCTATTTTTTGGACACGGATTTCTGCTGGAACAGGTTCGATGTTTTCCAAAAATTCACCAATGTTGTTTTCAGAACCTGAGAAGAGGTTTCGGTACACAACTCGACTTCCTGTCTGTATCACACCCATGGCATCAAGGTCATTAATATTAGCGATCACGGTTGGCGAGAATGCAAGAAAACCTACGTTTCGATCTGGAAAGTCCTGCAAAATACCTTCAACAATAAAAGTGGCCTTGCCAATGGCCATTTCATTGTTTTGTTCAAGTCCCAGTTGTTCGACTAATTTTGGTTCCACCCACAAATAACCTCTTTTGGGCGAACCCCCGTGTTCAATAACCTGACCATTAAAGTCTGTAATTACAAGCTTGCCCCTCAAAGGGTAAGAAGGGGTAGTGGCTTTAATGGAGGACAGAAGGTTGTCTTCATTAGCAATAACCATGCTTAAAAAAGAAACAGTTTCAGCGACGCCTAAGGACTGAGTTGCTGCTAATTCTAAGTATTGGGCACCTAAATCAGAGGCAGAACGAAAAGAAAGATCTGCAGCCAACACAACCGATGCTTGTTGTTTGATTGAGGATTTTAATCGATCGCCTAGGAAGCTCACACCAGAGATAGCCGTCACAGCCAAGACAATTGAGAAAGCCAAAATGAGTAAATCACCACTGGTTAGGTCAGACCAAAACTTTCTCAACCCGTGGTTAAAACCTTTTAGCATATAAGTTCGCCCTCCGCTAGTTCATGCAGGGTGTTACATTGATCCGCTAAAGTAAGATCATGGGTCACAATAATAAGGGTGGTATCCATTGATTGATTCACCGAAAACAAGAGCTCGCTGACTGCTGTTGAACTGCTTTTATCAAGATTGCCCGTTGGCTCATCGGCAAAAAGAATTTTTGGGTTGTTCACCATTGCACGGGCAATTGCTACACGTTGTTTTTCTCCCCCTGAGAGTTGATTTGGGAAATGCTGCACTCTTTTTTCAAGTCCAACACGAACTAATGCCTCTTTTGCTTTCTCCTGAGCGTGCTTCGAACCACTAATTTCTAGAGGCAACATTACATTATCTAAAGCGGAAAGCCTTGGCAGTAAGTGAAAAGATTGAAAAACAAAACCAACGTCTTTGCCACGAATTTGAGATCTCTTGTCTTCGTTAAGGGTTGTAATTTCTGAGCCAAGTAGATTAATTGAGCCCTCAGTGGGTAGGTCAAGCCCCGCCATAATAGCAAGCAGAGTGGTTTTCCCAGAGCCGGATGGACCAACAATGGAGACAACATCACCAGAGTCTATAGACAAATTAATGTTCTTTATTATTGTCAAAACACCCTCAGGGCTGTTAACTTCTTTGGTAATGTTTTTAACTTCTAAAATTGAGTCTTTCACAAGGCATTTTTTATTGTTTGTAGCCATTGTACTGACACTACTGCCAACAGCAAATTTTGCTGATGAAAACGACCACGAGTTTCAAAAAATACTTGTTCTGGGTGACAGTTTGAGCGCAGGCCTGGGTGTCAATTACGAGCAGGCTTGGCCCTCTTTGCTGCAAAAACGACTGCTTAAAAATAATTTGAAATACAGCGTTGTTAATGCAGGAATTAGTGGAGACACAACATCTGGAGGGCTTTCACGATTGCCTAAGTTAATTGATAAACACCAACCCAGTTTTTTAATTTTAGAACTGGGAGGGAATGACGGCCTAAGGGGCACCTCTTTGCAGGCGGTTAGGAAAAACATGAGAGGCATGATTGACATTGCTCAAAACAAAAACATCACTGTTGTTTTGATGGGCGTACAACTGCCGCCCAATTATGGTGAGATCTATACAAGGAGCTTTCAAGATATATTTTCAAGCTTAGCCAGCGAATATGGTTTGGTGCTTATCCAAGGAACGCTTAAACAAATGGTCACCGACAACCTGATGCAGTCGGACGGCATACACCCCAATGTGGATGGCCATATTGAAATTGAAAAAACAGCATGGAGCCAAATTTTGCCTTTGTTAACAAGCAACTGAATCTCCTTCATTTCAACAACAGATATGCCCGATGATATGGTAAAATAACACCATAGAATTTTTTGTTTATGAATGAAATCAACCCTAAATTACTCACAACTGATGCCTTAGTAAGCTTCTTAAAAAAAGCATCGAAAGCATACAGAAGTGGCTCACCAATCATTGATGATGATGCCTATGATCATGGGTATTTGGCCGAGCTGAAAAAGCGTGAGCCCAGCCATTCTTTTCTGCATGAGGTTGAGCTAGAGCCAAGCTTTGGAGAAGTTAGGTTAAAACACCCTATGCCCATGCTCAGCACTGAAAAGTCCTACTCCATTGAGGAGACACAAAAATGGATTGAACGCATTAAAAAAGAAGCCAGTAAAAACAATATTGATCCCAATACATTATCAATTATAGTCACCGCAAAACTAGATGGGCTTGCCGCCATGAGAAGAGAGGACGGACTGTTAGCCAGTCGTGGCGATGGCATTCATGGAAACGACATTACCTCAGTTTTTGACAAAGGTGTTGTGGACGCTGGAAAAGGCATATCAGGTGTTGGTGAACTTGTGATGGAGACTAACTACTTTGACAAACACATTAAACAATTAGGTTACGCACACCCAAGAAACATCTGTGTTGGTGTGGTGAACTCTGATGAGGTTAACAAAGACTTTATTCAGGCACTAAAAGATAAAGTCGTCCGCTTTGTTCCTTACACCACACTGGATCGATGGGAGGGTAGTTTTAGTGACTTAATTGACCAACATGAGAAAGTCCAAGATCAAATTATTAAAAACTGTGTTTACCCTACTGACGGCGTGGTTGCTGAAATTACACACACGAAAATGAAAACATTATTGGGCGCAACCAATCATCATAATCGTTGGCAAATAGCGATAAAAAAACGCTCTCCAACCAAACAAACAAGGGTTAAAAAAATCACCTGGCAAACCGGAAGAACGGGCAGGGTGACACCAGTACTAGAGGTTGAGCCCATTGAGCTTTCAGGAGCAATCGTCTCTAGGATAACAGCCCATAATGCAGGCAATGTAAAAGCTTTAAGATTAGGCGCAGGCGCAGTTGTTGAGGCAGAACGCTCTGGAGAAGTTATTCCAAAAATTGTTTCAGTGATTCAAACCACAAAAAGAACAACCATCATAAATAAATGCCCCTCGTGCCAGAACAATTTATTTTGGGATTCTGATTTTCTTGTTTGCCCTAACCACGATAAATGCCCCGCCCAAGTAGCCACCTCATTGGGACATTTTTTTAAACTCCATGGCCAAGTGGACGGGTTTGGGCCAAAAAGCATAGAAAAAATGGTTTCATCAGAGATTAATACACTGAAGAGAATTTTTGCGGCCGATGAAGAAGCGTTTCAGAAAGCTGGTTTCGGAGAAACACAGTCAAAGAATTTAAGAAAGGAGCTTGATCGAGCCCTTAATGCTGAAATAGAAGACTGGAGGTTTTTAGCAGGCTTTGGCGTTGCTCAACTAGGTAAAGGGGACTCAAAACGCTTACTGCAAAACACAATACTAATGGACTTGTTTGACTTAACTGAACAGGAGATAGGCAATATTGATGGTTTTGCTAGCTTATCAGCTAAGGCAATTGTTGAGGGGTTGAAACAACAAAAAATCACCATTACTCATATGTTAAGCCTTGGCTTTAATTTATTAGAAACACCACTTCTTTCAACGATGGAAAAAATTGATTCTCCCATAGCAGGTTTGAGAATTGTCTTTTCTGGAAAGATGACACAAGGGTCGCGCGATGACATGAAAAACAATGCAGAAGCACTGGGCGCAAAGGCTCAAGATGCAATTTCTTCTACAACCAACCTTTTAGTATGTGGAGAAAGCGTTGGGAATAAAAAACTTGAGAAAGCAAAAAAACTATTGGTCAATATTCTAAATGAGAAAGAGTATTTGAGTTTAATTAAGAGCTGACTGAATTGACGCTTGTATGCCTTCCGCTGCTTCTCTAGGGCTTGCAGCATTTTGTATTGGTCGCCCCACAACAATATAGTTCGCCCCTCTTTGAAAGGCTTGCTCAACAGTGACAACTCTCTTTTGATCGTCTGTAGGCCTGTTCTCCACGGGTCGAATTCCTGGCGTTACAATTAACAATTTGTCATCCACCTCACCCCTAATATGCTCAAGCTCCATTCCCGAGGCCACAATACCATCACAACCTGCAGTAAAAGCTCTTCGGGCTCTTGAGACAACCAAGTCTTGAACATCACAGTCAAAACCCATGTCCGTAATATCACCCTGGTCTAAACTGGTTAGGGCGGTAACAGCCAGTATTTTTAAACCACCTTTCTCAGCTGCTGCTGCTTCCATCATGCTTTGGTTTCCATGTATGGTTGTAAAGTAAGCACCTCTTTGACTTAAGCGCTTAACCGATTTTGAAACTGTTGCAGGCACATCAAATAACTTTAGGTCCACAAACACTTTTTTTTCTTTCTCCACCAACCAATCAAGGAGGTTAAAGTATTCACCTGTCATCATTAGTTCCATTCCAATTTTATAAAAAGAAACACTATCTCCCAGCTCAGAAACCAACTCTTTGGCTCTATCAACCTCAGGAACATCCAAAGCAAATATTAAACGGTCTTTATTGTCTATACTCACCTTATACTCCAGTTAACAGCTGTTTGAATTCTTTTTCAGGGTAGTCAGAAGTCAGGTAGGCTTCACCCATGCTCTTGAGAAGCACCAATTGTATTTTTCTGTTTTTTACTTTCTTGTCTTTCAGCATAACGTTAATAATTTCATCACCATTCAAACTGGGAAGCGTAACAGGCAGACCCGCAGCTTCTAATATTTTAATTATTCGCTTCGTGTCATCGCTTGAAACCATACCCATGGACTCAGAAAGCCTCGTTGCCAAAACCATCCCAATAGAAACAGCATCACCATGGGAATAATGATCATAGCCCATTAAGGTCTCAATGGCATGACCAAAAGTATGGCCAAAATTAAGGATCGCCCTAACAGACCTTTCCTTTTCATCTTGAGAGACTATTTCTGCTTTTATTTGGCAAGAACGCTGTATCGCATGACCTGTAATACCTTTATCTAGAGCAACAAGCTTAGAAAGGTTTTGCTCAAGAAATCCAAAAAAATCTGCATCATAAATAAGGCCGTATTTAATTATTTCAGCGAGCCCTTCTGAGACTTGTTTGTCTCCTAGGGTTTTTAAAAAACGAGGATCACAGACCACACATTCTGGTTGATAAAAACTACCAATTAAATTTTTCCCCAGCGCATGGTTGACTCCTGTTTTACCTCCAACAGAGGCGTCCACTTGTGCCAATAATGTGGTTGGTATTTGTATGAAGTTTATTCCTCGCATAAAAATAGAAGCAGTAAAACCCGCTATATCTCCGGTCACCCCACCACCTAGGGATATAAGCGTTGCATCTCTACCAAAACCCTTTTCTAGAAGTTTATCTATAATCTTGTGAATGGTTTTTAATTTCTTTTCTTGCTCACCATCATTAAGAATATAGTAGACAATATTTTTATCTTTGATTGTGTTTGTAAGTTCTTCTAAATACAAAGGGCCGACAACATCGTTGGTAATAATTGCAACATCATTGCCAATGATAAAATCAGACACAGCCTCATTGGATAGGCTAGAATCAGTGCCAATAAAGATAGGGTAGCTATGGCTTTTTAAATTAACTGTTTCTTTATTCATTTATTGCTTCAAAAATTTGTTTAGCGACTGCCTTGGAGGTAAGCCCGTCAGTTATAATAACCCGATCTGCTGATTCCTCATAGAGCGGTTTTCTCTTGATCATAAGCTCTGTAAGTTGTTTTTCAGCATTCGTATTTAAAAGCAGAGGCCTGTTTTCATTCGGGGTTGCCCTTTTTTTTTGTGTTTCAAGACTTGTTTTTAAATAAATAACATAGCCATTTTTTAAAACCTCGCGGTTTGCTTTCAGCTCTATTATTCCGCCACCCGTTGAGATAATAATATTGTCAAGTTGAGCTTTCTCAAACAATACTGCCGACTCTCTTGTTCTAAAACCCTCTTCACCCTCAACATCAAAAATATAAGCAATATTAACACCAGTTTTTGCTTCGACCTCATTGTCAGTATCACAAAATGTTTTCCCTAACATTGAAGCCAACCTTCTTCCAACCGTGGTTTTACCTGAGCCCATTGGGCCAATGAGAAATATTCTGTTTTTTAGGTTGCTCATAATAATAAACCTTAATTCGTCTACATCGTATAGTAAGACAAAAAAGGGTAGGAGTTGAAGAGGTAAATGTTTTTATCTTTGGTCAATTGAGATGTAGTCTCTTTTTTCGCTACCAAGATAGAGCTGTCTTGGGCGTCCAATTTTTAAGGCTGGATTTTCCATCATCTCACACCAATGTGTGGCCCAACCAACGGTTCTTGCTAGAGCAAAGATAACCGTAAACATTTCTTTTGGAATACCCATTGCTTGATAAATAACACCAGAATAAAAATCAACATTTGGATACAGGTTTCGATCAACAAAATATTGATCGTTTAGAGCAATTTCCTCTAATTGTAGCGCAAGCTCAAACATAGGATTATTATCTTGGTTTAGTTGCCCTAGAACCTTGTGACACTCCCCCCTAATGATCGTTGCTCTTGGATCAAAGTTTTTATAAACACGATGACCAAAACCCATTAGCTTAAAAGGATCTGATTTATCTTTCGCTTTTTCGATGTATGTAGGGATGTTTTTAGGCGACCCAATTTCTTTCAACATTCTAACCACTGCTTCGTTTGCACCACCATGCGAGGGTCCCCAAAGAGCAGCTATTCCAGCTGCAATAGCGGCATAGGGATTTGTTCCAGAGCTTCCAGTAAGCCTTACAGATGAAGTGCTGCAGTTTTGCTCATGGTCGGCATGCAATACTAATAGAATATCCAGCGCCTGAGAAAACACAGGGTTGATTTCATAATCTTCACGTCCACCAAAAAACAAAGTTAGAATGTTTTCAGCGTAACTTCGCTCTTCATTGTAGCTACCTATTTTTGTTCCGTTGATTTGGTTAAAGATTGTTGCTACCAAGACTGGCATTTTTCCTAGCACGTTAAAAAAGAAAGCTTCTCTGTGGTGGGGGTTCCTAATATCAATGTCTTCATGATAGATTGTTGAAAGAGCTGCTACAGAGCTCATCAGCATTCCCATGGGGTGAGCATTGGGTAAAAACCCAGTGAACAATTGGTTTAGGTTTGAGTCCAAAACCATATTGTGTTTTACATTGTGTCTAAATTCTGACAACTCTTCTTTTTTGGGAAGCTCACCATTAAACAAAAGATAAGAGACCTCAAGATAAGTGCTTTTATTTGCTAATTGCTCAATGGGATATCCACGATACTCAAGAATACCTTCATCTCCATCTATGTAAGTTACTTTACTTTTACAACTTGCTGTTGATGAATAAGAGGGGTCAAAAGTAAACAAACCTGTGTCTTTGTTTAGGTTAGCTAAATCAACAACCGAAGGCCCAACACTGGCATCTTTAATACTTAAGTCAGAAGAAAGGTCATCGTTACTAAGACTTATGGTTTTTTTATTTGAGGGCATGTATTGCTATTGAAAAACTCTAAATTACAAACACTAAGATGATTGAATGCCAAATCGCTTTCTAAACTTATCAACTCTTCCCGCAGTATCAACAATTTTCTGTTGACCTGTGTAAAAAGGATGACAAGAAGAACAAACCTCAATGCTTAGGTCGTTTTTTAATGTTGATTTTGTGACAAAAGAATCACCACAAGAACAAGTTACTTTAATCTCATTATAATCAGGGTGTGTATTTGCTTTCACTTGGCTATCCTTTGGATTATTAATTTTGTTTTCTTAAAAAAGCATAAGAACTTTTTAAGGGTGGCAAGCATAACCACTTGGAAATGTTTTTTCAAGGAAATATGAAGTATTTCGCTGTACAGCACTATTTTTTTATCCACAAAATCTGTGGATAACTTTGTGGATATTTATAAAAAAGCATCCTCAATTCGTTGTTTTATATGGAAAGCTTAAAATTGTACAAAAACTATACAGAAAATATATATCTTTATGTTTATCAATTAGATACAAGGGTGATTTACTGTAATATATGTGAAACATAGCCTATCTATATAAATCAAAATCAATGTTTGTTTGGGGCTGTGTATAATTACACCATTATTTAGCTCGCAATACCGAGGATGACCAAAGACTAGACGTGTTAAAAAAGAAGGAATGCCAGACTCTAGCTTATTGATTTAACGCTAATTTATTATCATAAATATGTTTTCTTTTATTGATTTTCAAGAAAGTTTTTCAGCTTGTTTATGGCAATTGCACGGTGGCTTACTTTGTTTTTTATTTCTTCAGATAACTCTGCTGCTGTTTTTTTTAAAGAAGGCACAAAAAATATTGGGTCATAACCAAAACCATGACGCCCAGTTTTTTTATTTGCTATCTCTCCTTTCCACTCCCCATTAAAATAACTGACTTTTTGTTTATCATGGTCTTCAATCAACACCAATGAACAGATAAATTTTGCCTTTCTCTCTGAGCTGGGCCTGTTTTTTAGCGCACCCAAAAGCTTGTTAATATTTTCTTCATCCGTTGCCCCTATAGAGGCATATCTTGCAGAATAGATTCCTGGCTGATTATTAATGGACAATACTTCTAGCCCAGAATCATCTGCAATCACAGGTATAGAGATATTCTTGGCTAGTTGGCTTGCTTTGATATAAGCATTTTCTGAAAATGTTTTGCCGTTTTCCGGGACAAAGGGGACGCCAAACTCCTCTTGTGTTTTGATTTGGTAATTTCTTCCCAGTATCATCCCAATCTCTTTTGCTTTGTGATTGTTTGATGATGCCAATACTAAAGTCTTAACTTTCATGAAATAAATAATAGAATATACTTAACCATTAATCTCTAATAATTATATATTGAATCAGTTAAATGTTGCCTAAAAATAAATCATTATTAATAATCTCAGCACCATCTGGCACAGGCAAGACAACTGTCGTTCGAAAGCTTATTCAAGACAACCCCAACATGGTTGCTTCAATCTCATATACAACAAGATCAAAAAGAGACAATGAAATAGATGGTGACGACTATAGGTTTGTCTCCATCCCTGTCTTTGAGGCCATGGCAGCAGAACATGCTTTTTTTGAATACGCAGAGGTTTTTGGAAACTTCTATGGAACACCAAAAAAAGAAGTTGAAGCATCAATAAAAGAAGGCAAAACTGTGATTTTAGAAATAGACTGGCAGGGGGCAAACCAAGTGAGAAAAACAGAACCTAATTGCTTGACTTTGTTTTTAATTCCACCCTCTAAGGAAGAGTTGAAAAAACGCTTAGATAAGAGGGGGACGGATTCCGTGGGAGAAATAAACCTTAGGTTTAAAGAGGCAATCAATGACATACAACACTCCATTAATTACGATGCTACTTTTGTAAACAAGGATCTAGAGCTAACCTGCGATGAGATAATTAATTTTGTTAAGCAGTACAAAGGACTGAAAAAACCCATTAGTGAGCATGAGCTCTCAATTATCAATAGCTTCAAAATATAAAAACAAAGTATTTGACTTATCTTTTCAACCAAGTAGGCTTGTGTCTCTTAATTTTTCATGAGCAGTATTATTATGGCAAGAGTTACAGTAGAGGATTGTTTGGAGCACACAGACGGTGTTTTCAACCTTGTTAATCTAGCCGCAAAGCGCGCAAGAAGAATAGCCAACGGGTCAGAAACCCTTCTTGAGGATGATGAGAATGACAAGCCAGCAGTGCTAGCTTTAAGGGAAATTGCTGAAGGACATTTAGACAACCCTGATTTTCATAAAACTGAAAATGACCTAGAAAAAGAACTGGCTGAGGAACTAGCTAAAGCCGAACAAGAATAGCTGGTTTAAACCCACAAGCGAGAATACCCTCCTCTCAAAAGGTATAAAAATATTTTTGTAGCAATGTTTTATAGCCTCGTTAGGTATAAAATAATAGTTCTATGGATAATATTTTAGAATCGGCAGCATTAATGCTGCAAAAAAGACCACCCAAGCTTTTAAAGCAGCTTTTATATTGTTTGGATTATCTTAGTGAGGATGATCAGGAGGTTGTAAAAAAAGCTTATGTTTTCTCAAGCATTTCTCATGAGCATCAGTCCAGACAGTCTGGCGAGCCTTATATTCACCATCCAGCTGCTGTAGCAACAACACTCGCAGAACTAAAGTTAGATAAAGAGACTATTTCAGCTGGCTTATTACATGATGTGTTAGAGGATACAACTCTTACCAAAGAACTTTTGCATGAAGAGTTCGGCAGTGAAATACTTTCTTTGGTTGATGGTGTAAGCAAGCTAGATCAAATAGAGTATGCAGACAACAATCAAAGACAAGCAGAGAGCTTTAGAAAAATGATGCTTGCAATGGTTCAAGATATTCGAGTTATTTTAATCAAACTAGCCGACAGACTTCACAACATCCAAACCTTAAACGCCCTTGATACAAAAAAACAAATGAGGATAGGGAAAGAAACATTAGAGGTCTATGCCCCTATTGCTAATAGGCTGGGAATTTTTAACATGAAGGTCTTGTTGGAAAAAGAGGCATTTAAGTTTGCTTACCCTTATCGACATAAAATAATAAGCAGAGCGCTAAAAAAGAAGCTTGGCAACCAAAAGAGAATTTTAAAAAAAATATCAACAAGAATTTCTAAAAAATTAAACGAAAAAACCATCCTGCATGACATAGAAGCAAGGGAGAAAGACCTTTTTAGTGTTTATAAAAAAATGAAGAAAAGACATTTATCACTAGATCAAATTGTGGATATGTATGGACTAAGAATTGTTGTAGACGATGTTCATGATTGCTATCAAGTACTTGGCTTGGTGCATGAGGTTTATAAGCCAATTATGGGTAAGTTTAAGGATTATATAGCAATACCTAGAGTGAATGGTTATCAGTCTATCCACACAAGTTTATTGGGCCCCGGAGGGACACCTATTGAGGTTCAAATTAGAACCAGAGCAATGCATCGTGTAGCTGAAAATGGTATTGCCGCACATTGGAAATATAAATCCGAAAATCCAAGCGATGCATCGCCTCAGGTTAAGGCCAGAGAATGGCTAGCTTCTATTCAAGAGATCCAAGGCGTTAGTCATCCGGAAGAGTTTTTAGAAAGCGTTAAAGTCGATCTTTTTCCTGATAAAGTTTATGTTTTTAGCCCCAAAGGAAAAATTTTTAGATTGCCTTCAAAATCAACCTGCGTTGATTTTGCTTATGCGGTCCATAGTGATTTAGGCAATAGCTGCATAGGTGCAAAAATCAACAAAGTACAAATGCCATTAAGAACTGTAATTGAAAGTGGCCAAACCATTGAAATTCTAACCTCTAAAAACTCTAACCCTGACCCAAATTGGCTTTTATTTATTACAACAGCTAAAGCAAGAAACAACCTTAGAAACTATCTAAAAAAACTAACAAGCGCCCAAACAAGCGCATTAGGAAAAAGACTATTTAATAATGCCCTCAACACACTGGGAAAAAAACAAAGAAACATATCAAAAAAACAAATCCAGTTATTGTTGGAGAGCTTAGCCTTTAAAAATATGGATGAGCTTTATGAAAATATTGGCTTGGGAGATAAAAACCCCCTACTGATTGCTCAAATGATGTTGGGCGAGCAACAAGAAAGCCATACTAGTTTTGACCACGCACCATTGTTAATTAAAGGAACCGAAGGCGTTTCCATAACATTTTCTAATTGTTGCCACCCCATTCCTGGAGATGCAATTATTGGCCACCTAAGCAAAGCCAAAGGCCTTGTTATTCACAGAAGAAAATGCCTTCATGTAAACTCTTTTATAAAAGAAATAAGTCGTTGGATCAGCGTGGAGTGGGTGGATAATGTGGACCATATGTTGTCCACTGAAATTACAGTACATGCAAAACACCAACCAGGTTCTTTTGCTGAAATTGCAGGAAAAATTGCTGATAATGGTTGCAATGTTGAACAGGTTTCAATTGCGGCTGAGTACGAGGATGATACTGTTGACTTGCTTTTTCAAATCCAAGTGGAAAGCCGCAAATATCTTGCAGATATTATTAAACAAATTAGAGTACTGAAAAGCGTAAAAAAAGTTACCAGGAGCATGCATTAATGGCAACCAAAGAAGTAAAAACAACAAACGCACCCCAAGCAATTGGGCCTTATTCGCAGGCTATAAATCATAATGGACTGTGTTTTCTTTCAGGGCAAATTCCTTTGGACACATCAGGCAACTTAGTGAAAGGGGATTTGAGGGACCAAGCAGAACAGGTGTTTAAAAATATAGAGGCTATTCTTATAGAGCAAGATGCCACACTAAAAAATATAATTAAGTTAAATGTGTATCTAATAGACATAAACAACTTTGATGTGATTAATGGTTTAATGACTGAGTTGTTTGAGCCTCCTTACCCTGCTCGAGCACTTGTTGAGGTTTCAACTCTACCCAAGAACTCATCCATAGAGATAGAGGCTGTTGCCCACATTCCTTTATAATATTAATTATTGACCACTCTATGTCTAATGATTTAAGAAGTTTGAGGGGCGTAGGCCCGGCAATCACGGAAAAACTCTCAAAACTGGATGTTCACAACCAGGCAGATTTATTATTTTTAATGCCAATTCGTTATGAGGACAGAACACTGGTTACACCAATTGGGGCCCTAAGCCATGACCAGCAAGTTTTAATACAAGGAAGGGTTTTATTAACTAATATTGTCTACAGGGGAAGAAGAACTCTTTTGTCTCAACTGTCTGATGATACCGGGATGGTGACACTTCGCTTCTTTAGTTTTTCTAATCAACAAGCTAAAAACCTATCTAGAAACACCTTGGTTCGATGTTTTGGGAGGGTTAGAAAGACAGCAACAGGCGTAGAAATCATTCACCCCGAATACCAAATTATTGACCCAGATAATATTCCACCTTTAGCTTCAACATTGACCCCAATATATCCATCAACAAAAGGTCTATCACAAGGCAAATTAAGAAGCATGATTAAACTAGCATTGGACTCTCAGTTACACTCAGTTGAAGAATTATTACCTAAAGAAATAGCTGATTTGCTTCATGTGATGCCCTTAGGAGAGTCCCTTAAAGCGATCCATAGTCCGCCAAAAACAGAACAAGAAGAAGGTTTTTCGCCTGCAAAACTAAGACTTGTAACAGAAGAGCTTATTGCCAACCAACTAGCGTTAAAAAGAATAAAAAGAACAACACAATTAAATAAAGCTATTGCTTTAAAAAACATAAAAGAAAAAAACAATCTAACAAAGCAACTGCCGTTCACTTTAACTAACTCACAAGAAAGAGTTGTTAGAGAGATAGAAGAGGATCTTATGGTGCCAAGGCCAATGATGAGGTTACTCCAAGGCGATGTTGGCTCAGGAAAAACAGTAGTAGCGGCACTCGCTATTGCTATAGCAGCAGGCAGTAGCGCACAGGCTGCCTTTATGGCACCAACCGAACTTCTTGCCGAACAACATTACAATAATCTTAAGGTTTGGTTTGATCCATTGGGTATTGAAGTGGTTTTGCTTAAAAGTAAGTTGCCCGCAAAAGAAAAAAAACAAATTCTTGGCTCTATTGAAGATGGTACATCTAGCATTATTATCGGCACCCATGCCTTATTTCAGGGGGCGGTTAATTATAATAATTTAGCGTTAGTGGTGGTGGATGAGCAACATCGATTTGGAGTTGACCAACGCCTAAGCTTAATGAATAAATCAATCTCAGGCTCTGTTCCTCATCAACTTATTATGACAGCAACGCCAATCCCAAGAACGCTTGCCATGACAGCGTATGGAGATTTAGACTCTTCTGTAATAAATGAACTACCCAAAGGTAGGGGGACTATTGAAACTGTCGTAGTTTCAGAGGAAAAGAGAGAGGGCGTGGTATTGAGGGTTATGGATGAAATTAAAAAAAATAGACAAATATATTGGGTATGCCCTTTAATTGAGGAATCTGAAGAATTAAATTTTGAGGCTGTTGAGACAACCCATAAAAACCTTAAATCAAAACTCAAAAATTGTAGTATCGGGCTTGTTCATGGGAAGTTAGATTCGTTGAAAAAAACCAAAGCCATGCTTGATTTTAAAAAGGGAAAACAAGATGTTTTGGTTGCAACAACGGTGATTGAGGTGGGTGTTGATGTTGCTAATGCCAGCATTATGGTTATTGAAAACTCAGAACGTTTAGGCCTTTCTCAATTACATCAACTAAGAGGACGGGTTGGTAGAGGAGAGCATAAGAGTATATGCATATTAATTTATAAAAAACCCTTATCATCTATGGCAAAAATGAGATTAAGCGCTATTCGAGAAAGCAATGATGGTTTTTATATTTCTGAAAAAGATCTTGAGCTTAGAGGACCTGGGGAACTTCTTGGAACAAAGCAAAAGGGAATTATTGGGCTGAAAATTGCTGATATTGCAAGAGACGCTCACTTGCTTCCAAAAATCAATAAACTGTGTGCAGATTTCGAGGAAAACTACCCCAAACAAGCTGAAAAACTGATACACCGATGGGTAGGCAATCAAATCGAGTATCGAAAAGTTTAAAATATAGCTAGACTAGCCTTTTTATATAGCAACTTATGCCAAATATATTTAATCTTATAAAGAGCGGACCTAATAGCAATAACTGGACGAATATTGAGGTTATTGCTGAACAGCATGTTGTTTCTTCAGCCTTAAAGTCTTGGCTCACAGAAACATCGCTTTTGACAAACAAACTCAGAAACAAGATTGATAATTATCAATTTGAAGTCCTCCAAGAGTATTTTGATGAAGATGAGAAAGATAGCAGCAAAAAAATCTTTGTAAGAGAGATCGCTATGTTATCAAACAACAGACCATACATACTTGGGCAAACTAAAACACCAGAAAAAACCCTCAGCGAGCATCCTTGGATTAATACATTAGGAGAAAACACATTAGGAGAGGCCTTAAAAAATGTCGGTGAAGCTGTAAGAAGTGACTTTTCTTATAATTGTTTTTATATTGAAAAGGCTGAACTAGAAAACATAGGAATCCAAGAAATAAAACAGCCATTAATTTGGGCAAGACGATCCACATTCAGTCTAGGAAATAACAACTTATCAACGGTTGAATTATTTTTGCCAGGAATAGAATGTCTGAGCAATTAAGAGGTTCACCAAAGGCACTGTCTTTTATAAAACTTATACGAGCTGACCGCCCTATAGGGTATTTGCTTTTATTGTGGCCTACTTTATGGAGCTTGTGGTTAGCAGGCGATGGTCAACCGAAACCATTTCTTATTATGATTTTTACCATGGGTGTTTTTGTCATGCGTTCGGCTGGATGTGTCATCAATGATATTTTTGATAAAGATCTAGACAGCTTTGTAGAGCGGACCAAAAATAGGCCTTTAGTGATTAAATCTGTTTCTAAAAAAGAGGCTTGGAGCATCTTTTTTTTACTTATTTTGTTGGCCTTTATTTTGGTTATTCAGTTAAACCAAGAGGTTTTGTTGTATGCAGTCATTGGATTGAGCCTAACAATAATTTACCCACTATTTAAAAGGTTTTTTGCTGCTCCACAAATGGTTCTTGGCATTACTTTTAGTTGGTGTATCCCTATGGCTTATGTAGCCTCCGAAAAAACATTTGATCCGGTTTTTTATCTTATCTGGATAGGTACAATATTGTGGATAATTGCCTACGATACCTTCTATGCGATGGCAGACAAAATAGACGATGAAAAAGTTGGCATTCTTTCAACTGCTCGACTTTTCGGAAAGCATGACAAACTAATTACCGCAATAATGCAGAGCATAGTGGTTTTTTTGTTTTCTTATGCGGGTGTTCTAGCCAATATGAGCCTTTCTTATTTTCTATGTATGACCATTGTTGCTTGCTTGTTTTTTTATCAACAAATATTAATTAAAAACAGAGAGCCAAGCGCCTGTTTCAAAGCCTTTCTGATAAATAACCATGTGGGCGGAGTCATCTTTATGGGCATTTTATCCCAACAACTTTTTTAGTCTAAATACCTGAGCAATATACTTTCTATTTTTTATCTTATTTTGATTGCCTTTCAGAATTGAATTCTTTAGTTTTTTTTATCATAATGCACACGTCTAATTAATCATTTGTGAGGGATTTGATGGCTTTTGTAATCGTTACGACAATCATTGTCATTGGTACTGTTTTATGGAATTTCATAACCCCTTGGTGGTTTACACCATTGGCCTCCAATTGGGGAGCGCTTGACCAAACCATTATAATTTCTCTTTGGGTTACAGGGGTAGCTTTTGTTTTGGTCTCTGGTTTTATTCTTTATTGTGTTGTTAAGTTTAGATATAAAGAAGGACATAAGTCTGAGTATGAGCCTGAAAACACTAAGCTTGAAGTTATATTGACGGCCATCACAACAGTAGGCGTTATTATTTTATTAGCCCCAGGCTTGATTGCCTGGAATGACTATGTGAATCTACCAGAAGATGCTATGGAGGTTGAAGGGGTGGGTCAGCAATGGGTATGGACGTATCGCTTTCCAGGAGAAGATGGCGTCTATGGAAACACCAATGGAAGGCTGTTTAGCTCAAAAAATACTTTTGGCTTGGATCCAAATGATCCTAATTCACAAGACGATATTTTAATTCGGTCAAACCACTTACACTTGCCTATTGATGAACCTGTGGTTTTTCAACTTAGATCTAAAGATGTATTGCATGATTTTTATATTCCACAATTTAGAGCAAAAATGGATTTGGTCCCAGGACAACAAACCAACCTTTGGTTTACACCAACTGTATTGGGAACCTATGAGGTTGCTTGTGCTGAATATTGTGGCACCGGCCATTTCGCAATGCGTGGCATTATAACCGTTGATACGATGAATGATTTTCAGAGTTGGCTTACAGAGCAACCCACTTTTTTTGACACCATGAATGAAGGCACTAAAGGCCAAGGCAAACAAATTGCCCAAACGCTTGGATGCGTTGCTTGCCATAGTGATAATGGGAAAAATGGCATAGGCCCAACATGGAAGAATAGTTTTGGCTCTCAACGGATGCTGACTTCCGGAGAAACAGTCATTGTTGATGCCGAATACATTAAAGAATCAATTGTTAATCCGAATGAAAAAACTGCTCAAGGGTATGCGCCAGTGATGCCTGCTTATAAAATGTCAGACGATGAGTTGGACGCGATAGTAGAATACATAGAAACTCTCTCAGAATAAATTTTGATTGAGATGTTTAAGAAGAAAGGAGTATAAATAAAATGGAACAAAGTTCAGCATACGAAGGACAACCATTACATGAGCCCAAGGGCTGGTGGGGACGTTATGTTTTCTCACAAGATCACAAAGTTATAGGATTGCAATATACTTGCATTGCTTTGGCCATTGGCCTTGCTGGAATGTTTCTATCTTTATTGATGAGAATGCAGTTGGGTTTTCCAGGATTGTTTGAATCTATTGATGCAGGCAGTTATTACCAAGACGTCACTATGCATGGAATGATTATGGTGATTTACCTGCTTACGGCCTTATTTTTAGGCGGGTTTGGTAACTACTTAATACCACTAATGTTGGGCTCTAGAGACATGGCATTTCCGTTTGTAAATATGCTTAGTTTTTGGTTTTATTTACTCTCTGTTTTAATTTTGGTGGCTAGCTTTTTTGTTGAAAGTGGCCCCACAGGCGCAGGCTGGACGCTTTATCCACCACAGTCAATCTTAGAGGGAACACCAGGGGCTGATGGCGCGGGTATCATTCTTATGTTGGCATCACTCGCAGTTTTTATTATTGCGTTCACTATGGGCGGCTTGAATTACATCACTACAGTGCTTCAATCAAGAACCCGAGGCATGACTTTGATGAGAATGCCCTTGATTATATGGTGTATTTTTCTAGCGACTTTTTTAGGACTGCTTGCTTTCCCAGCTCTTTTGGTTGGAGCAATCATGCTTATTTTTGATCGTGTTTTAGAGACCAGTTTCTTCATGCCTGAAATCTTCAAAGGCGGAGAAGTTTTGGATTATGGTGGCGGAAGTCCAGTCTTATTTCAGCATTTATTTTGGTTCTTTGGACATCCTGAAGTGTATATTATTGCCTTGCCAGCATTTGGTATTATTTCTGAGTTAATCAGTTGCCACGCTAGAAAAAATATTTTTGGCTACAACATGATGGTTTGGGCATTAATCGCTATTGCTGGAATTGCATTTATTGTTTGGGCCCATCACATGTATGTTGCTGGAATGAACCCTTATTTAGGTTTCTTTTTTGCCACAACAACACTGATTATTGCTATACCAACAGCCATTAAGGTTTATAACTGGGTCATTACACTGTGGAATGCGAATATCAGAATGACTGTTCCCATGCTGTATTGTTTAGCTTTTTTAATCACTTTTTTGATTGGCGGACTAACGGGTTTATTTTTAGGTAATGTCGCAGTAGACGTTCCCCTTTCTGATACGTATTTTGTTGTAGGCCATTTTCATATGGTGATGGCAGTCTCTCCAGTCTTAGCTTTGTATGGCGGCCTTTATCATTGGTATCCCTCCGTTACTGGAAGAATGCTCGATGACCGCTTGGGCAAAATACATTTTTGGATAACTTTTATTGGGACTTATTTGGTTTATTTCCCAATGCATTATATCGGCTTTCTAGGTGTGCCTAGGCGTTACTATTCAAACGATCAATATGATTTTATTCCCCAATCCGTTAATGATCTCAACCAATTCATTACGATTTGTGCATTGATCGTAGGCGCAGCTCAATTTATCTTGTTGTACAACTTTGTAGTTAGTATTTATAAAGGAAAGAAAGCAGGCAGCAACCCATGGGGCGCATGCACATTAGAATGGCAAGCTCTTGAGTCACCTCCAGGGCATGGAAACTGGGACGTACAGTTACCGGTTGTTCATCGTTGGCCTTACGATTACGGTCTACCTGGCGCAACTGCTGACTTTGTTCCACAGAATGTAGCGGACGAGGACATTACTTAATAATTATGACTGAAGTTATTAACAACGAAAAAGAAAAGTTTATGGGGTTAACCCATGCACAGGTCTTTATGTATTTGTTGATGACGGTGATTTCTATTTTGTTTTTATTTATTACCAATGCGTATCTTTTTAGAATGAATTTTGCAGATTGGCAGTCACTGCCTATGCCTACATTGTTATGGTTTAATTCAGGCGCTTTAGTTTTAGCAAGTGCTGGAATGATATGGGCTAAACAAGGAGCTAAATCTGGAAGCCCAACAAATATCAAAATTGGTCTGACAGCAGCTGGGATTTTTGGCACTTTGTTTACTTTAGGGCAAATCACAGCATGGCAAGAGCTAAATGCCGTAGGGTACTTTCTCGCAAGCAACCCTGCAAATACATTCTTTTATTTAATTACAGCACTCCATGTTATGCATGTTTTGGGAGGCATGGTTGCCTGGCTAAGAGTGAGCTTTAAGGTTTTTCTAGGAAGTGAAAATACTGCAACAGAGCACACAATAGGTTTGTTGGGAATTTATTGGCATTACATGCTACTTGTCTGGGCGCTTTTATTTTCTATTTTATTAACTACATAATCTAAGGACTTTTTTATGTCAAATAATCACGTATCACATGCAGACCTTGTACCTGATAATTTAAAAGGACTCGTTGCAGATTGGTCTTCAGACGTTCAAGCTTTTAAAGTTCGTTGGAGTAAAGCCATGATGTGGATATTCCTTGTCAGCGATACTTTTATTTTTGGCTCATTTTTATCTGCTTATATGGCGGTAAGACTCACGACAATAGAGCCATGGCCTAACACCAGTGAAGTTTTTGCACTCCATGTCGGTGGTGCAGACATCCCATTGTTGCTCATAGCAATCATGACCTTTATCTTAATCAGTAGTAGCGGAACCATGGCTATGGCTGTGACTTCAGGCTACAAGAAGCAACGCGTTAAAACAGGGGTATTAATTCTATTAACCGCCTTAGGCGGAGTTGGTTTTGTTGGTATGCAAATGTTTGAGTGGTCCAAGTTAATTTTTGAAGAAGGTATTCGACCATGGGGCAATGAATTTGGTGCCGATCAATTTGGCGGATTCTTTTTTATGATCACAGGATTTCATGGGTTGCATGTTTCCATTGGAGTGGTTTATTTAACTACAATAGCGGTTAGGGTTCTCCAAGGCCGTTATGATCGACTCGATGATTATCAAATTGTTGAGGTGGCAGGCCTTTATTGGCATTTTGTTGATTTGGTCTGGATCTTTATTTTCGCATTCTTTTATTTATGGTAGGAGTTAGCTATGTCACAAGAAGAAAAACCATTTAAACACCCCAGCTTCTATCCAGGAGACGCACCTGAGACCGAGCATCCTTTTAGTTTATATATCAGTGTTTGGATCCTTTTGTTTGTATTGAGCGGGTTTTCATATGGCGTTGATTATGCTGAGGTTGAAGGCTATCTTCGTTGGTTTTTGGTAACAATATTTGCCTTTTTGAAGGCAGGTCTTGTGGTGGGAGTCTTTATGCATATGGCTTGGGAACGCATGGCATTTTTATATGCAATCTGCTTGCCCCCTTTATTTTTACTGGCACTAGTAGGAATTTTATCCGTTGAGGGCGCATGGGTGTATTATGTTCGAAGTCTCTTTATGACATTAACGGGTTAATTAACACTTAAAACCATGCCATTCTAGCGGATGCCATACAATAAAAAAATAACACTCTTTGCTATTCTTTTGGCATTTGTTGTCATTGTCTTTGGGGCTTATGTTCGATTGACTGACGCAGGGCTTGGTTGCCCTGATTGGCCAGGGTGTTATGGCTTCTTTGGTGTTCCAGAATCAAGCGAGTCACTCTCTGAGGTAGATAAAACTTTTCCAGGACAAGTTGTTGAGTCAGGTAAAGCTTGGCGTGAAATGATCCATCGTTATATAGCAAGCACCCTTGGGTTTTTGATAATGGTTTTGTTTGGCCTATCTCTTTTACAAAGAAAAAAACACAGCAAGCACATCTCAATTCGCCTTCCATTCTATCTGTTAATGTTGGTTGCATTCCAGGGTTTGCTTGGCATGTGGACCGTAACTTTAAAAGTACACCCAGTGATTGTGTCAGCACATCTTATTGGCGGGTTGAGCACGTTATCGCTTTTGTTTTATTATTATAAAAAGCTAAACACAGTCAATGCAGTAATAGAAAGACTCAATGGGTTTGTTGTTTTAGGTTTTTGTTTCTTAATTATTCAGATCCTTTTAGGGGGGTGGACCAGCACCAATTATGCCGCATTAGGCTGTCCAGATTTACCTTTTTGTTATGGGCAAATGTGGCCGGATAATATGGATTTCAAAACAGGGTTTTTAAGTTGGCAACCTTTTGGTGAAAACTATGAAGGTGGGTTGCTTTCTCCGCCTGCAAGGACCGCGATACACTTCACCCATCGATTGGGAGCTGTGGGCGTATTCTTTTTTCTTGGAGGCATTGGTTTAAAATACTTAAAAGACAATCATCAAGCAGTCAAATCTGCGGCAAAATACTTTTTAGCAGCACTTATTATTCAACTAACGATAGGTGTGGTTATGGTTTGGACTAGTATTAACCTTTCTCTTGCGACAGCACACAATGCTTTTGCTGCAATCTTATTGTTATCATTTATCAATCTTCTATACTCAATTAAATATAGACAATAAGACCTCTGATATGGAAGGCGAGCAAATACTAGGACAGTTAAATGATCCTCAAAAAGAAGCAGTAACCAGCGGTAAGCAACCCATCTTGGTTGTGGCAGGAGCGGGTAGCGGCAAGACCAGGGTGTTGGTCCATAAAATTGCCTGGTTGATTGGTGTTGAGTCTGTTTCACCGCATAGCATTTTAGCGGTTACTTTTACCAATAAAGCTGCCAATGAGATGAATAATAGAATCAAGGACATGCTGAATGTGGATACTAGAGGAATGTGGGTTGGAACCTTTCATGGGTTGGCCCATAGGTTTTTAAGACTGCATTGGAAAGAAGCAGGGTTGCATCAAAACTTTCAAATCCTAGACTCCGATGACCAACATCGACAAATTAAGCGATTAATTAAAAGCATGTCACTAGATGAGGTGTATTACCCCCCTAAAGAAATACAGTGGTATATCAACACACAAAAAGACCAAGGGGTTCGAGCAAATCAATCCAAAATAGATCCATCTAGAAAGGACTTTACTGAGATATATAAAGCTTATGAAAACGTTTGCGAACAGTCTGGTCTAGTAGATTTTGGAGAGCTTTTATTGCGTTGCTTTGAAACACTAGAGAATAAAAAAGAAATTCTTGATCATTACCAATCAAGATTTCGTCACATCTTGGTGGATGAGTTCCAAGATACCAATGAGATTCAGTATCAATGGATTAAACTACTGTCTGGAAACGAAGCATCCACATTCGTTGTGGGCGATGACGATCAATCAATCTATAAGTGGAGGGGAGCCAATTCTGCAAACATGGCTCGTTTTCAAAGAGACTATCAAGGCAGCCGCCTGATTAAACTCGAACAAAACTACCGGTCGACAAAAACTATTTTGGATGCAGCAAATGCCGTCATTGAGAACAACGATGATCGAATGGAGAAAAAACTATGGACGGAGGCGGAAGACGGCCCATTAATTAAACTTCATGGCAATTATGATGAGTATGAAGAATCTAGCAATATAATAGAAACCATCTTAGCTAGAAGTAAAAAGATAGCGTTGGATGACATCGCTATACTTTACCGTTCCAATGCACAATCTAGGGTGATTGAGGAAGCTTTATTACAACACAGCATTCCATATAGGGTTTATGGAGGTTTTAGATTTTTTGACCGGGCTGAAGTTAAAGATGTCTTGGCTTATTTAAGAATAGTGGTTAACAATAATGACAACATTGCTTTTGAGAGGGCTGCCAATATGCCACCCAAGGGAATTGGCGCAAAGACTATGGGAGATATGAGGGAGTTCTCTAAAAAAGAAAATATCTCAATGTTTGCTGCTGCTTCTCAAATGATCCAACACTCATTATTGAGTTCAAGAGCACAAAAATCAGTAATGGAATACTTGCATCAAATAAAAAATATAGAGGAATCTATTAAAGACCAAGACCTGTCTAAACAATTTGAAAAGTGTATTGAATTATCGGGGCTTATTGGCTATTTAAAAAAGAAAAAAACAGAGAAATCAGAAACAAAAATGGACAATATTTCTGAGTTAATCAATGCAGCTTATGGATACCGACCACTTCTGGAAGAAGAGGAGATGACCCCACTTGAATCCTTTTTATCACATGCCGCACTTGAGTCCACTGATAACCAAGCATCTGAGTTTCAAGAGTGCGTGCAACTGATGACCATGCATTCTGCAAAAGGCCTGGAGTTTAATATGGTGTTTATTGCCGGCATGGAGGATGGTCTCTTTCCACATCAGCGTTCGCAACTAGATCCTGGAGGTTTACAGGAAGAAAGAAGGCTTTGTTATGTCGCCATCACCCGCTCAATGGAAAAACTTTATATCAGTTATGCAGGACAACGAATGTTGCATGGTCAAACCAACTACAGCCAACCTTCAAGGTTTCTAATGGAAATTCCAGAGGTGTTAATAGACGATACATCTAATAATGGAGTGGCTGCATCCAGGCCTTATTTAAAACCCCAAGTAAAACAAAAAAATAAATCAGGCATGAGGCTTGGGCAGCGTGTTTCACATTCAAAGTTTGGCGAAGGGGTAGTTATAGCGATAGAAGGCGATGGAGATAATGCAAGAGCTCAAATTAATTTTGAATACGAGGGTATAAAATGGTTGGTTTTGGGATACGCAAAACTAAAATTGATGTAAAATAGGAACTATATATAGCCATGAATATTCTAATATTAGGTGCAGGACAAGTTGGTTCAACAACCGCGAAACAACTTGCAAAAGAAGAAGACAATGAAATAACCATTGTCGATACTGATCTGGAAAAATTAAATAAACTATCCAACACAACAGATCTAAGAGTAGTTGAAGGAAACGCGTCGTATCCAAACATCTTAAAGGCAGCAGGTGCTGATACTGCTGATATGCTGATAGCACTCACCAGCAGTGATGAGGTCAATATGATTGCCTGCCAAATAGCTTCAACTCTTTTCAATACCCAAACAAAAATAGCTAGGATTAGGGCATCAGAGTATTCAGATAATGAGGATTTATTTTCAGAGTCTGAAATTCCAGTGGATTATTACATCAATCCAGAAGAACTAATTACCAGCTATATAGCGGAATTAATTCAACATCCTGGCGCATTTCAAGTGCTTGATTTTGCTGAAGGAAGGTTAAGAATGGTGGGAGTAAAAACGAAGCAACAAGGATTTCTTGTTGGCAACCCAATTCGAGCACTTCATGAACACTTGGGAAATGAGAAGGTTCGGATTTCAGCCATTTATCGCGATGGAGACATTATTAATATTGATGGAAACACCGTTGTCCAAGAAAAAGACGAAGTTTATTTTATAGCTTCACCGGATGATATTGATGATTTAATTATAGAGTTTAACCAGGATCATGAGAGGGTAAGAAGCGTGATGATAGCAGGCGGCGGTAAAATAGGTCTAAAATTAGCAGCCCGTCTAGAAAGAAGCAATCAAGTCAAACTAATTGAAAAATCTGTTGAGAGAGCGAAAGAACTAGCTGAGCAGCTTGAAACAACAATCGTCCTCAAAGGAGATGCAGCGGATGATATTTTACTTACAGAAGAAAATGTTAATAACACCGATGTTTTTGTTGCGGTTACAAACTCAGAAGAGGCCAACCTATTGTCATCGATGGTTGCTAAAAAACTAGGAACAAAAAAAGTGTTTGCCCTGATCAATAAGGCTTCTTATTCTGGACTCGCTGAAGCAGAAACCATTGATGTTACATTTTCTGCTGAAGAAATTACCATTAGTTCTCTTTTGTCCCATGTTCGTAAAGGCGATGTGGTGAAAGTACACACTCTTAAAAGGGGTAATGCAGAAGCCTTGGAGGCCATTGCTCATGATAGTGAGAATTCAAAAGTCGTTGGTAAGTCAGTTGAGGATATAGTTTTACCGGAGGGTTCTTTTATTACTGCAGTTGTTTCCAGTGAAGGGGAGATAAGAGCGGTTCACCACACAACTATTATTCAACCTGATGATCATGTTATTGTATTTATTTCAAACAGAGAGGCTGTTGCTGAAATAGAAACTTTGTTTGAGTAGGTAATATTTATTTTTAACATTGATTAAAACATGACATTGAATAATTTAAAGTCAGTACAAAAACTATTAGGCACGCTGGTCATGTTTTTTAGTTTTTCGATGTTATTGCCTTTTATAGCGTCCCTCATAGATGGCGATGTTAACACTGCCTCGTCTTTTCTCGCATCCTTTGTATTTACTTTAATCGCAGGTTGTCTTTTATGGTTTCCAAGCAGATCAGCAGGAACAGACATACGCTTGCATGAAGGCTTTATTATTGTGGCGCTCTTTTGGATTACTCTAGCTCTTTTTGGCTCCATCCCATTCTTAATGCTGCCAGCAAGTTCCTTGACTATAACGGATGCTATTTTTGAATCAACCTCAGGCCTGACTACCACAGGCGCTACAGTAATGAGTAATTTAGATCTTTTACCCAAAGGACTATTATTTTATAGGGCACAACTCCAATGGTTGGGCGGCTTGGGTATAGTGGTTCTCGCGGTTGCTATTATGCCATTACTGGGCGTTGGCGGTATGCGACTCTATAAAGCAGACTCGGCTTCTTCGGTGAGCGATGCTAAGTTAAATCCGAGACAAAAAGAAACGGCAAAATCTTTAGGCAAAATATACCTTGCCTTAACACTGACCTGTATTGTCTGTTTTTGGATTGCTGGCATGAGTTTTTTTGATGCGATATGCCACGGCTTAACAACGATAGCCATTGGTGGCTTTTCAACACATGATGCAAGCTTTGGCTTTTATCAAGGCGACCCACAAATTTTCTGGGTAGCATCTGTTTTTATGCTACTAGCTGGCGTTAACTTCTCTCTGCATTTTTTTGCTTGGAAGAATAAAACACTTTCAAACTACCTGCTTGATTCAGAGTTTAAAGCCTATGCTTCACTATTGTTAATTGTGGTTTTGTTTTCTGGACTGACTTTAATGTCAGGGGATAATCTTACTTCATTCTCAGAGTTATTTTTTCAAGTGATATCAATTGGAACGACTACTGGATACACAAGCTCGGGCTACTATCAGTGGCCAATTTTTATTCCATTTCTGTTACTAATGTTAAGTTTTGTTGGTGGTTGTGTTGGTTCCACAGCAGGCGGATTGAAAGTGACACGCTGTTTAATACTATTAAAACAAGGCTTAAAAGAAGCAAAACAGTTGATTCACCCCAATGCTGTGATACCCGTTAAGATCAATAAACAAAGTGTTGATCAAAACATACTGGATTCAGTATGGGGATTTATTTCTGCCTATGTTGCAGTCCTGGTGTGTTTTACATTAGCAATGTTAGCAACGGGTATGGACGAGATAACTTCTTTTTCAGCTGTTGCTGCCTCCTTAAATAATCTTGGACCAGGTTTGGGTGATGTGATGGTTAATTACCAAAGCCTTCTTACCTTTCCTAAGTGGATCTGTATTGCTGCTATGGTTTTGGGCAGGCTCGAAATTTTTGCATTATTGATCTTATTCCACCCTTCTTTTTGGCAAGATTAATTTTTTTGTGACTTTTATTAATAAGTTTTTTGAGCTCCTAAGGACGACGAACCGCTTGATTGGAATTGCAGCCAGTTATTTATTAATAGCGATGGTTTTAGTAACTTTTTTTATTGTGCTACTTCGTTATGGCTTTAGTCTCGGTTGGATTTGGCTTCAAGAATCAGTCACATGGATGCATGCAGCCGTTTTTCTTTTAGTGGCACCCTATGCTTTTTCTCAGGATGCACATGTTCGCGTTGATGTCTTTTATCGCCAGTGGAGCCAAAAAACTAAAAACAAAGTGAATTTGGTTGGCAGTTTATTATGCCTATGCCCTATTGCTTTGTTTTTAATAATGGGCAGCTTGGATTACGTAAGCGCTTCTTGGGAAACCAAAGAAACCTCAAAAGACGCTGGTGGATTAATCTATCCTTTTATTCCTCTGCTTAAATCATTTATTCCTGTAACCGGTTTTCTGCTTTTCTTTGAGGGGCTAGTTAGTGCAAAAGACTCTTGGGATAAAATAAACAATGATTGAGTCTGTTTTATTATTTTTTACAGCAATTATTTTGCTTCTTGTTGGTTATCCTGTCGCTTTTACTTTAGCCGGTGTTGCTTTATTGTTTGCAGGTTTTGGCTTAATAACTGGCAACTTTGAATCCGGCTATTTAGCCGCTCTACCCAGCCGATTATATGGGATTATGACAAATGAAACCCTGATTGCAGTGCCTTTGTTTGTTTTTATGGGCATTGTTCTTGAGAGGGCAAAAATCGCTGAAGAATTATTGGAAACACTCAGCTCTTTATTTGGTCGTTATCGAGGCGGACTTGCTTTGTCAGTTACATTGGTTGGTATGCTTTTGGCCGCCAGTACAGGCATTGTAGGAGCAACTGTTGTAACCATGGGCTTGCTCGCATTGCCTTCGATGCTTAAAAGAGGATACGCTCCTGAAATATCATCAGGAATCATTGCAGCATCTGGAACACTAGGTCAAATTATTCCTCCATCAATCGTCTTGGTTTTACTGGGCGATGTATTGTCTTCTTCTTATCAGCAAGCGCAGTTAAAAATGGGTATTTATTCTCCCGATACAGTTTCAGTGGGGGATTTATTTGTCGGAGCAATCATACCGGGTTTAATATTGGTGCTTCTTTATTCTATCTATATAGTGTGTGTTTCTTTTTTTAACCCCTCTAAAATGCCACCAGGCAACCCATCAAAAGAAAAAGGATTGGCATTATTTCAGAAACTCTTTTTTGTTCTATTGCCACCTCTTTTTTTAATACTAGCAGTTCTGGGATCTATTATTGGTGGGGTTGCAACAATCACTGAGGCAGCTGGCGTAGGAGCTGTAGGAGCTTTATTTTTAGCATTTATAAAAAAACAACTGAGCATTAAAGGTTTGCAAGAGGTTACTTTGGAAACAGCAAAACTCACAAGCATGGTTTTTCTTATTCTTATTGGCGCCTCAATATTCTCTCTTGTTTTTAGAGGGTACGAGGGCGACGAGCTTGTTCAATCATTTTTAACCTCCGTTCCAGGTGGCGTTGTGGGAATCTTAATAGTGGTAATGGTTGCTATGTTTTTTTTAGGGTTTGTTTTGGATTTTATAGAGATTACGTTTGTTGTGGTTCCTATTGTGGCTCCAATAATCTTAGCATTTGGCATAGATCCAATATGGCTAGGGATAATGATAGCTGTCAATTTGCAAACTTCTTTTTTAACCCCGCCCTTCGGGTTTGCTTTATTTTATTTAAGAGGAGTGGCGCCTAAAGAAGTGGCCACCTCTTCTATATATAAGGGAGCAATTCCTTTTGTTTGCATCCAGATCTTGATGTTAATTTTATTAGCATTATTCCCAGATTTGGTAACTTGGTTGCCTCAACAAATATATGGATAGCACTACTTAAAAGAGGAGAGTAGCGTAACTATCATTAAACTGTATATGAGAATGGATTTAAAAATCAGTGAGGTGTACATATATTATTAATAACCTTTATGCATTGACAACATTTATAGGTTTGTCTTTCAGAAAAGCATCAATATTCTCAGCGATACATTCCAACGCTCTCTGCCTTGCTTCAACCGCAGCCCAAGCGATATGTGGTGTGATAATCAAATTATGAAAGGATTCCCGAATTAAAGGATGGTCTAAGGGCGGAGGTTCTTCATCAAAAACATCAATAGCAGCACCAGCAATCTCTTTGTTTTTGATAGCCAAAATTAAATCTTCATCTTCAATCAAAGCACCCCGGGCGGTATTAATAAGAAAGGCATTGTTTTTCATTGCTGCAAACACAGGCTGGTTGAATAATTTTTCTGTGCGATCTGTTAAAGGACAATGCAAGCTAATAAAATCTGACTCCTTAACCAGTTCATTAAAATTGATACGATGTGATGTATCATTTTTCTGCACTCTGTTTTTATCTAAGCTTTCAGCTATCAAAACCTTCATCCCAAAATTCTCAGCCATTTTAGCCACCCCACTGCCTAGAACCCCAAAGCCAACAATACCCAGTTTTTTTGCGCGTAATTCAGCAATTGGGTGATTGAGTAGGCTAAAGAGAGCACTATTTTGCCAGGCCCCTTGATCAAGGGATATTTGATAATCTAGCAGGCTGTGTTGTAGGGCAAGGATGGATAAGAAAACATGCTGCACAACGGAGTCTGTGCAGTAATTTTTAATATTGCAAACAGCAATACCCAAACTCTTAGCAGACACCAGATCCACATTGTTAGTGCCGGTTGCAACCAAGCAGATTAATTTTGCATTCTGTGCTTTTGATAGTAGTGAAGCGTCCAGATCAATTTTATTAATGATGATGATTTCTGCAAATTTGATTCTTTCTGCAATTTCTTCATTTTTGGTATTTTCATAAACAATCAATTCAGGCAAGAGATCAGAGATTGGAGATAAATCTAGATCGCCTGAGTCCACGGTTTTATAATCTAAAAAAACAGCTTGCATATATAATCCTTATAACACTATGAAAACACGTATTAAATAATGATGCCAGATCTACCAAGTCTACATGCAATTGCAGTTATGACGATAACTGTTGTCGGATTGTATTTGTTTTCAAGAGACTCCATTCCTATTGAAACCTCCGGTTTAATTATATTCATTACTATTTTGAGCATGTTTTATTTATTTCCATTGCAAGTCAATGGATTTGATAGCGATCCAATTTCACTCTTTTTAAACAGTTTTGGCAATGAAGCTTTGGTGACTATTTGTGCTTTGCTTGCGGTTGGGAAAGCCATTGAGGTCAATGGATCTTTGAGGCCTTTGATTTCTTTGTTATCTAAATCATGGGTGAAACATCCCAAACTCTCTTTTCTTGGCGTGCTTTTATTTGGGGCCTTTTTTAGTGCTTTTATCAATAATACTCCCATCGTTGTGATGTTAATTCCTGCATTAATAGCTGTAGCAAAAGAGGCTAATATTAGCTCAACCAAGGTATTGATGCCAATGGGCATGGCCACATTGATTGGAGGCATGTCTACCACGATTGGAACGTCGACTAATTTGTTGGTTGTTGGGATTGCCAATGATATGGGGCAAGAACAGATTCAGTTATTCGATTTCATGATCCCTGTTTTAATAGCGGGAAGTATAGGCATGTTGTTTTTATGGTTAATTGCTCCTAAGTACTTACCGGATAACAAACCAAGACAAAGCCAAGCCAAGACTAGAATTTTTGAAGCCGTTCTTTATGTCAATGAAGACAGTTACCCCAATGGAAAAACATTGTTGGATGTTATGGATAAAGCGGGCAAAGACTTTGATGTTCAAAAAATAAAAAGATCGGACAGTCTTTTTGTGGCCAAAATACCTTCAATTATTTTTGAGCCAGGAGATCGAATTTACGTTAAAAGTAGTATAGAAAAACTTAAGGAGTTTGAAGGTATTCTTGGGCTTACCCTCTATGAAGAAGAAGACGGGGCAATTGATTCAGAACAAGAAATAGGGCAAGAATACACTCATCTGGCTGAAGTGGTGATCACAGCAGGTTCTTTTTTAGATCGTTCAACGTTAAATGCCCAACGTTTCGCCCAACGCTTCAACCTTCTCCCCATTGCAATTCATTCAGGTAGAACTGCCTCACAAGTGAGTGGAGACATCACCTCAAAAAGACTGAACCCTGGCGATGTAATTTTGGTGCAAGGCGAAGAAGAATCAATAGCAAACTTAAAAACCAATGCGAATATGTTGGTGATTGAAAGCGACTCGCCCATGCCTTCAGGGCAAAAAGCTTATGTGCCGCTCTATATTATGTTGGGCATTGTTGGGTTTGCAGCTTCAGGCTTATTGCCTATTTCTGTTGCAGCTTTGGTGGGACTGGGCGTGATGTTAGTGACAAAAATTATCAAATGGGGCGATGTAGGTAATGCCATGAATATACCAATCATCATGTTGATTGTGGCTAGCCTCAGCCTGGGAACCGCATTAGAGATTACTGGCGGCTCTGTTTTTTTAGCTGAAATGTTTGTCTTTTTAACACAAGCAATGAGCATTCCAATGATTTTAAGCACACTGATGCTAGTGATGGCAATCCTGACGAATGTTGTTTCTAACAATGCGGCTGCAGTGATTGGCACTCCAATTGCAATTAGCATAGGACAACAACTGGGTGCCCCTATTGAGCCTTTTGTTCTCGCTGTATTATTTGGCGCCAATATGAGTTTTGTTACCCCAATTGGTTACCAAACAAACTTATTAGTAATGGGTGCTGGCGGTTATAAATTCAATGATTTTGTAAAAGTTGGATTTCCATTAGCTGTCATCATGTGGGTCTCATTCTCGATTATTCTGCCTCTTCTTTATTCACTATAATGCTATCTTCTTCTTGACCATCAAAGCATAACAAGGGATACTTTGCCCAATTATGAATAAGTTATTTTTAAATCAAAGCAATTGGTGGCAGCTCTCTTAGGAGAGGGCCAAGCCTGTCTGATTTAATTAATAAGGTTTACCCATCCCCATAACTGGCGATGGGTTTTTTTTTGGAAAAATGAAAACAATGAAAAATAATTTTGATATAGCAATTGATAGTGAGACACCTGCATCTGTGTTTTTAAAGTTGCGATCGTTGCAACCCAAGTTCCTTTTGGAAAGCATTGAGGGTGGAACCACACAATCAAGATATTCTTTTCTTGGCTTGGGTCAAACCAGCGAAGTGAGTATTAAAAAAGGTATTTTTTATATTAATGGAGAGGCTAATTCTAAATTGAGTTCATTGGACGACTTGATGACAGCCTTTAGAAAAGCATTGATAGACCTTCCTGATTTATTGCCTGAAATTAAGAACATTCCTTTTGGTGGAGGATTGGTAGGTTTCAGCAGTTATGATGTTGTTCGTTATTTTGAAAAGCTGCCCATCCCTAAAGAGAAAAAAGGAATATTTAATCCACCAGATTGTTCATATTTAGCACCAACATCACTATTAATCTTCGATCATTTTGAGGGATCTATTGCTTTGCTTCACTCTGGAGGTGAAAGCGAGAGATTATTATTAAGAGAAGAGATTTTAGGCCTTTTAAAAAACTCTATAGAAAAAAGAAACGCTTCCAACCTCTATTTTTCTGATCCCAAGGCAAATGTTGCAGAAAAAACCTTTCACTCTTCTGTTGAGAAAGCAAAACAACACATTTTTGAGGGAGATATTTTTCAAATTGTTTTGTCGATTGCTTTTTCTGGAGCCACCAACCTAGATCCTTTTGAGGTTTATCGAGCCATGCGTTTAATCAACCCATCGCCTTATATGTTTTTTTATGACTTAAATGGGTTTCAAGTAGTGGGGTCTTCACCTGAAGCATTGGTTAGGCTAAATAATGGAAAAGCTTCATTGAGACCGATTGCTGGTACTCGCCCCAGGAGTGAGGATGTTCAAGAAGATTTGCGTTTGGAGCAATCACTTTTAACCGATCAGAAAGAAATAGCGGAACACGTGATGTTAGTTGATTTAGCCAGAAATGACTTGGGGCGAGTTGCTAACAAAGGAAGCATTGAGGTTAACCCTTATCAGTCGATTGAACGATATAGTCATGTGATGCATATCGTTAGTGGTGTTCAAGGGACGCTTGATGAAACTAAAGATGCTTTTGATTTATTTTCTGCCGCTTTCCCAGCTGGAACACTGGTGGGCGCCCCTAAAGTAAGAGCTATGGAGCTTATTGATGACATTGAGCCGAACTTAAGGGGAGTGTATGGAGGGACGGTAGGTTATTTTGGTAAAAATGGAGACATGGATCAGGCTATTGCGATTAGAACGATTGTCTTTTCTAAAGGGAAATATTGTTTTCAGGCAGGAGCAGGGATTGTTGCGGACAGCATAGCGGACTCGGAATACAAGGAAGTTTTGGCAAAGAGTGAAATTCTAAGAACGGCACTTAAAATGGTCGCGGAGGGAATGGAATGAATAAGATGATCATCATTGATAATTTTGATTCCTTCACTTACAACCTAGTACAGGGCTTTATGATGTTGGATGTTGAAGTCATGGTCTTTAGAAACAATGCGATTAGTCTTGATGAAGCCAAAAGCCTCGCCCCAACTCATTTAGTTATTTCACCCGGCCCTGGCCGACCAAAAGATGCTGGTATCTCATTGGATATGATTAAAGAGTTTCAAATGACCATCCCTATTTTAGGGGTTTGTTTAGGCCATCAGTGCATTATTGAAGCGTTTGGAGGCAAGATTGTTTATGCCAAACAGTTGATGCATGGAAAAACTTCTAAAATTCAGCATGATGGGAGATCAATTTTTGATGCTCTTAGCAATCCAATGGTTGCTGGACGGTATCATTCTCTAGCTGCAGAAAGTGATTCAATACCCAATCATCTAGAAGTCTCAGCTGAGACTGAGGACGGAGAAATCATGGGTATTCGCCATCAAACATTGCCCATTGAGGGAGTGCAATTTCATCCAGAAAGCATTTTAACGCCTGAAGGACAACAATTGATGCATAATTTTATTAAACAAAAAACAAGAGGTTTGCGATGACAGTTGAAGCGCGTCAAATATTATCAACATTAATGAAGCAAGAGGACATTGGTGAAGCAAAGGCCTATGAGCTAATGCAACAACTTGCTGAGGGCATTATTGATGCGCCTATGGCTGGATCTTTGTTGATAGCCCTAAGAATCAAAGGAGAGACTGCAGCAGAAGTCAGAGGGTTCGCTAATGCCATGAGGGATTTAGCGACCCCAGTTGCGATTGATAATAATCTAGAGACAATTGATATCGTTGGTACAGGTGGCGATGGATCCAATAGCTTTAATCTGTCTACAGGCACAGCATTGTTGGCAGCAGCAAGTGGACTGAGTGTAACCAAGCATGGCAATCGTTCAGTCTCTAGCCAGTCTGGAAGTTCTGATTTACTTGAGGCATTGGGCATTGCATTAGCATCAGACCCAGAAAAAATTAAAACCACATTAGAGCAAACAGGTTTTGTATTTTTATTTGCTCCTTTTTTTCACCCAGCGATGAAAAATATAGCACCAATCAGGCAAGCATTGGGAGTGAGAACAGTGTTTAATATTCTTGGACCCTTAACAAACCCCGCGCAACCAAATTATTATTTATTGGGTGCTTTCAGTTCAAAAATGGCAAAACTAATGGCTGAAGCCTTGTCAGGAATGAGCATTAAGAGAGCTTTTATTATTCATGGGGCCAATGGCTGGGATGAGCCGACCCCGATTTCAGAATTTGAGTTGTATGATGTGTCACCGGGCCGTGTCGACTTCTCCACTAGAGAGCCACAAGATTTTGGTATTCCTCGATGCAAGGCTTCAGATCTTTTGGGAGGAGACTCCACGAAAAATGCCACTGCATTAATGGATGTCTTTAAAGGCATTGACCAAGGCGCTCATTTAAATTCTTTATTGTTGGGTACAGGACTTGCCTTGGAGTTATCTGGCAAAGCAATTAATTTAGAGGAAGGGATCACCCAAGCTAGGAACGCAATAGAGCAGGGCACAGCCTTAGATTTGATTCAAAAGCTTCAGACTTTAAAGGATTGATCGTGAAAGAAAACTTTTTAACAGCAATGGCATCTAGTAGTTTTAGAAGATATCAGCAAAGCTCTGAAGCATTATCTGAAAATGATTTATTAGAGTCCATAAAAAGAATGGAGCCAATAGAGCCTATAGTGTTATCAAAAACTGATTTTCATTTCATCACTGAGATCAAGAAAAAGTCCCCGTCTATGGGACTACTATCAGAAAAAAACTTTGATATTAATGCCCAGGCTGAGCAATACACTAAAGGCGGTGCGAGCCTCATTTCTATCTTAACCGAGCCCACCCAATTCTCTGGTTCGCTGGAAGACCTAAGCACTATTGCAGAAATGAAACTAGACATACCTCTAATGAGAAAGGACTTCCTGGTTCATCCTTATCAGGTTTCAGAGGCTAGATATTATGGCGCTCATGGGGTTTTATTAATTATTGGAATGCTCAATGATGAACTGCTTGAAAAGATGGTTTTAAGGTGTTTAGAACATGATATGTTTGCGATATTAGAAGTGTTCAATCAATCAGAATTGGATCGCGCTAATGATATGATAAAAAAAACAGATGGAGCTATTGATTCTTTATTACTCGGAGTGAATTGCAGAGACCTTAAATCATTAAAAGTTGATTTTACAAACTTTGAAAAACTAGCTAATGATTTACCTGAGAATACAATCTGTGTTGCTGAAAGCGGTCTTTATGGATCCAATGATATCAATAAGGTTATAAAGATGGGATATAGAGCTGCCCTGATAGGCACCTCATTGATGCAATCAGCAGATCCCCAAGCAACACTACAGAAGATGAAAGCAGCAGCAAGCAAGAGTATCTGAAAATGAAAACATTGATTAAAATATGTGGACTAACAACAGCATCAGCTGTTGAGTGCATTATTGAAAACAATGTTGATATGGCAGGGTTTGTTTTTGCAAAACAATCACCCAGATATATAAGGCCAAAAAATGCGAAGCAGTTGGCTGATTCAATACCAAATCATATTAGTAAGGTTGCAGTGATGTTGCACCCTACCCAAATAGAAGTGGATGAAGTGATTGATATCTTTAAGCCAGATTATCTTCAGATGGATGCTGAAGATTTTTTAAACACTCATATCCCTGAATCTATTGAATCCTTAAAAGTATATCGGGATGATGATTGCCTAGATCTTACATCAATCAGCGATTCAAAACTCACTCTCTTTGAGGGGACAAGAAGTGGCAGCGGTAAACTAACAAACATCGAACACTCAAAAGCAGTGTCCAAAAAAAAGCGCGTTATTATTGCTGGTGGGCTCAACCCTAATAATGTTTTAAGTGTATTGAATAATGTTTGTCCTTTGGGTGTAGACGTTAGCTCGGGTGTGGAGTCTAAGCCAGGCCTAAAAAGCGAACAAAAAATCATTCAATTTATTAGAATTGTCCGTGAATACGATGAAAAGAAAAATAATGAATGACAAAAATAAAATTTTTTTAAAGCAATTAATCAACCGAGAAATTCCTGATCAAAATGGACGTTATGGAAAGTTTGGAGGTCAGTACGCTCCCGAAACCTTAATGCCTGCATTAAAGAATCTTGATGAAAGCATACGCCAATACTTGAATGATGAGTCTTTTCAAAAGGAGTTGGCTGAAGAATTACACCAATGGGCAGGACGTCCAACAGGACTCACTTTTGCTAAAACTACTAGTGAATTATGGGGCGCTCAAGTGTATTTGAAACGTGAAGATCTTACTCATACTGGGGCCCATAAAATTAATAATGCATTAGGACAGGCTCTTTTAGCAAAAAAAATAGGAGCAAAAAGAGTCGTTGCTGAAACAGGTGCAGGACAACATGGTGTTGCATCCGCTGCAGCTTGTGCTCGAGTTGGCATCCCTTGCACTGTTTATATGGGGGCTGTCGATATAGAAAGACAAGCACCCAATGTTGATCGAATGAAACAACTGGGTGCAGAAGTTGTATCCGTTACAACAGGCGATCAAACCCTAAGGGCTGCTATTGATGAAGCTTTCAGAGATTGGGTGTCTAATCCAGATGATACTTATTATATTATCGGCTCTGTTGTGGGGCCTCACCCATATCCTTTTCTAGTAAGAGAACTGCAATCAATTATAGGGAAAGAGGCGAGAGAACAAATGATAAGTCAACATGGAGCACTACCCAATGCAGTTTTCGCTTGCGTTGGGGGCGGCTCGAATGCCATAGGCATTTTTCATGCTTTTCTAGGCGATGAAGAAGTTGAACTAATCGGAGTTGAGGCAGGAGGAAAAAGCCAAAAATTGGGAGATAACGCTGCAACATTGGCTTCAGGCAAGCCGGGTATTCTTCATGGAAGTTACTCTATGTTACTCCATGATAATGATGGTTTAATACAGGAGACTCATTCCGTTTCTGCAGGCCTGGATTACCCTGGCGTGGGACCTGAACATGCATTTTTACAATCAATAGGCAGAGTAAATTATGTTTCAGCAGAAGACAGCGAAGCATTAGATCAAGTAAAAGAATGTTGTTCCAATGAAGGTATTTTGCCTGCTTTGGAAAGCGCACATGCTTTTGTCGGAGCAAAAAAATGGGCTCAAAATAATCCAGGTAAAACAGTGTTAATTGGTTTGTCAGGACGCGGCGATAAAGACATGCCTACCTTAAGTAAAGCGATTAACAAGGAAGCAGTTAAATGTTAGGCAGTAAACGAATAGCGGCAAGCATTAATAATGCTAGAAAAACAGGGCCTGCTATTATCCCATTTATTACTGCGGGCTACCCAGAAAAGGAAAGTTTTTTAGGGTTGATTGAAGCTTTGTCCTTATGCTCTGATGTTATTGAGATTGGTGTTCCATTTTCAGACCCAATGGCAGATGGAGTCACTATTCAAAGATCCAGCCATATGGCTATCGAAAGCGGAGTTAAGTTGAGCTGGATTTTTGACCAATTGAAATTAATTCAAATCAACACACCGATTGTTCTTATGAGTTATCTCAATCCACTGTATGTCTTTGGTTATAATAAATTGGTTAAGGAGTCAAAAGCGGCAGGAGTTGATGGATTTATTATCCCCGATTTACCCATCGAAGAGGGTGATGACTTAAGGCAAATTCTCAACAGTAATGATTTAGGTTTAATTCAATTGGTAACACCAGCCACACCGGAAAGTCGAATAAAGGAAATTGCGGATAAAAGTTCTGGATTTTTATACGCAGTCACAATAAAGGGAGTAACCGGTGGAGGCCAGAGCCTTTCAGGCGAGGTTACAACTTATTTAGAAACCGTTAAAAGTGTTTCATCGATTCCTGTTTGTGCAGGATTTGGAGTGAGAAGCAATGATGATGTAGTCCTTTTAGAACCATTTGTCGATGGCGTGATTGTAGGTTCTGCTTTGGTGGAGGCTATTGAGGCAGGAATTGATCCCACTGACTTCTTAAACGCTTTAAGAAATTAAAGATCAAATTTTATACGGTATTCTCGAAAAGAGTCTTCTACTTTTTTTTGGCTTAAGCCAAAGTCTTTTAAAGTATATTTATGTTGAGTTATTTTTTTTAAGGATTGTTTATGAATGTAATCTTTCATGCGTGTTTTATTTTGTTGGGTTACCTCAAGACCAAGACCTTGGTAAGCAGATAAAGTTTGTTCTAATGGAGCAGCAATAAAGTCCTTAAAGTTAATATCTATATAATTATCTTTTGTTATTAGTTCTCTATCTTCTAGAAAACTGTCAATGGCATTTTTCCAAAATGATAAGGCATTTGTGCCAATTTCAGTTTTATTGACCTTTTTTGTAAAAGGAGCTCGAACATGAGAGGTCAGACTACTAATTGAAGGAATAGTATCCACAGGATCCCTATGAACAAATATAAACTTTGCCTCAGGATAAATTTTTAGTAATTCTGGTATGTGTTGTATATGGCAAGGATCTTTTAACAACCAATTTTTTGGTTTATGAGTTATTTCAAGCGCTTGCAAAAATCTGGAATGCCATAATATCGCTGATGTATAGTCGCATGTTTTTAAGAAGGCCTCATACTCTGGAACATTTGCATTATAGGCCCAATAGATGCTTTTAAAATCAATCGACATAATTTGCTGACATTCTTCTGGAAGGTATGCGTTCATACCATGCATCTTCATTAGGTCAGGCATTAAAGCTCTGATCAGGCGCAACTTTAATTTAGTTTTAAGCACCTTTTTAGTCTTGTTGAACGCACTGTTTGTTATAGGCATCATTTGAAATATTTCCCATGTTAATGGCCCTCTAAAACCATGATCACAATGCAATAAGTCGAATAAAAAAGTAGTTCCCGATCTTGGTAAGCCAGAGACAATTATTGGGTTTGATACTTTTGGAAGATTTCTGCTATTAACAAATTGATATAGTTTTGATCTGTTTTTGAGCTGAGTCAAAATTGCTTGTTGCGTCGAGAGTTGACCCAGTGTATTAAATTTAGATTTGTGCTTATGGTCCAATAAGAGAATCGATAGCGGTTCGATAAAATCATCCTCACCTAATGGACCATTAATCCTACTAAGAATTGAATTAATGTCTCTTACTGTCAATGCATGCTCTTATTTTATTGGCTTTCCAAAAAACAGGATCATCAAGCCAACTACAATGAAAGCCCAGGCAGTAAACACAGTATAGTTGAGCATTATAATCCCTGATATCAACACTCCCATACCAATAATACTTTTATAAATACTACCTAAAATCGTTTTCAGCTCAGTATTATCAGGCAAACTGCTTGAGTAGCCTTCATCCATTAATTGCCTTGCAAACTGAGGTAATTGTTCTAAGGACTCTCTTATTTCAGGGCCATCATTTTGAATCTTTTTAAGAAGGGCTTTAAAATTTGTTTGTTTGGATTCCCAGTCTTTTAGTACGGGTCCAGCAGCCGAGATAAAATCCAACTCTGGGTAGAGTTGGCGACCCAGTCCCTCTATATTAAGAAGTGTTTTTTCTAACTGAACCAACTGTGGTTGATTCTCCATTTTAAAATCTCTAGCGGTTTGGAATAATCGCAATAACAATTGACCAAATGAAATATCTTTTAAAGGCTTATCAGCAATCGGATCGCATACAGTTCTGATAGAGGCTTCAAACTCATCTTCTCTTGTATCTTTTGGCACCCAACCCGACTGAATAAAAAGTTGAGCTATCTTCTTATAATCTTTGTTAATAAAAGATGAGAAACTTCGGGCCAGATAACGGAGATCTTTTTCCGATAGGCTCCCAACAATTCCAAAATCTACTGCAGCATATAAAGGTTTCTTTGGATCGGTTATATCAACAAAAACATTCCCTGGATGCATGTCTGCATGAAATAAATTATGATGAAATACTTGTGTAAAAAATATCTCTACACCATTTAAAGCCAATTGCTTAATATCAATACCAGCAGCTTCTAAGGCTTCTATATCATTGATAGGAATGCCAAATATACGCTCTTGCACCAAAATATTTTGACGACAAAAATCCCAATAAATTTTTGGCACTTTAATGATATCTGAGCCTTGCCAATTTCTTCCTATTTGTGCACAGTTGGCTGCTTCACGCATTAAGTCCAACTCATTAAGCACTGTTTTTTGATAATCTGTTACCACTTCTAATGGTCTAAGTCGTTTTGATTCCTTCGAGTAACCATCCACTAATTTTGCTAATAAAAACAATATTGCGAAATCATCCTCTAAGGATTCTATAATATTGGGTCTTAGGATCTTAACAATGACTTCTTCCCCTGTTTTTAACTGAGCTGAATGGGCTTGTGCTATCGAAGCTGAGGCAAATGCAACGGGATCAAATTTATCAAATAATTCACTGGAAGGCTTGCCAAAAGCATTGACAATTTCTAGTTCAGCTAGTGCTGCTTCAAATGGAGGGACATCGTCTTGGAGTTTTGATAACTCCATCGCTATATCATCGGGCAATAAATCAGGTCTAGTGGATAAAGATTGTCCAAATTTTACATACAAGGGGCCAAGTTTTTCCATAGCCTTTCGAATCCTGACGGCTATGGGTTCATTTTGATCGTCTCTAAACCACTTTTTAAACGAAAAAAGTAAAAACCATTGAAAGTATTTTAGTTTGGGAACGTCTTCAAGTAATTCATCTAAATGAAACTCTAGGATTACTCCTTTTATTTTCAGAAGCCTTTGAATTAATTTAAGTTGATTCATGACTTAATTTTTTACCCACATGCAATGCCACAATACCCCCAGTCAGATTAAAATACTCACTACCACTAAAACCTGCTTCATTAATCATATTTAGTAATTTATCCTGATCAGGATGCATCCTAATGGATTCAGCTAAATATTGGTAACTATCGGAATCATTAGCAATCCACTCACCTAGTTTTGGCAAAACATTAAAGGAGTAGAAGTCATAAAAAGGCGTCAATAATTCATTGGGCTTGGAGAATTCAAGAACTAATAATTTGCCCCCTGGCTTAAGAACATTGAACATTGATTTTAAGGCTTTATCTTTATTAGTCACATTTCTTAATCCAAACGCAATGGTGACGCAATCAAAAGTATCATCTTTAAATGGCAACGTCTCAGCATTAGATTGAATAAGAGCGATGTTGTTAAAGCTACCTTTATCTAGTAGTTTATTTCTTCCCTCAGAGAGCATCGATGCATTAATATCCGTTAATATTACAGAACCAGTTTTACCCACTTGCTGTGCCAAGTTTTCTGCCAAATCACCTGTTCCTCCAGCTACATCAAGTGCTTTCATACCCTCAGTAAGAGCAGTATGCATCAGAGTAAACCTCTTCCAGAAACGATGAATTCCTAGTGACATTAAGTCATTCATTAGATCGTATTTTCCTGCTACAGAATCAAAAACTTCTGCAACTTTTTCTGTTTTTTCTGATTCACCTACTCTTTGAAATCCAAAGTCATAATCTTTTTTCTCATCTTTCATTTTTTTCCCGATCTTGGATGTGCTTTATCATAAGTTTCAGACAGATGCTGAAAGTCCAGGTGAGTATATATTTGTGTGGTTGCGATGTCACTATGTCCTAGTAATTCTTGAACCGCTCTTAAATCCCCACTCGCTTCCAATAAATGGGTAGCAAAACTATGCCTAAGCAAGTGTGGGTAAACATCCTTTTGGAGCCCATTTATTTTAGCCCAATGATTGATTCTACTTTGTACGGATCTTCGACTCAATCGGGTTCCTCTATTGCCAACAAAAAGAGCTTCTTCATCTAAATTAGCCAGTTGAGAACGAACATTCAACCAAATTGTGATTGCTTGAACTGCTTTTGATCCAATAGGCAGCATCCTCCTTTTGTTTCCTTTTCCAATCACAGTTAGACTTTTATCTTGAAGGTTTAAATCTATAGGGTTCATCATTACTAACTCAGAAAGCCTTAATCCTGATGAATACAGTAGCTCAAGAATAGCTTTATCTCTAAGGCTTATTGGATCTTCTTTAGTAATATTTAACAATTGATTGATTTGATCCACGTCTAGCACATCTGGCAACCTTCTAGGTGCTTTGGGTGTTTTGATACCATCTGCAGGATTACTTTTTATTAAACTTTCTCTCAGTAAATAATTCATAAAACTTCTTATAGCAGACAGGCGTCTTTGAATGCTTCTAGCACCTAAACCTTCAATAAATATAGAGGAAACAAAGCTTCGTATATGATGAGGCCTAAGATTAACCCAAGAAGAAACAGTTTTTTCCATGCAGTATTTTTCCAGGGTCAAAAGATCATTCCTATAGCTGGTTATAGTGTGTTGAGACAACCTTCTTTCAGTCTCAAGATGACGAAGAAATTTTTCTCTTAATGTTTTTAGTTCTTCCTGCATTGCTTCATTTTATGAGGGTGGCAACTGAATTATATTTTTAGTATGAATGGTGGATCTTGATCATCACAACAAATCTTTAGCCTTATGCAGTGCTTCCACTGCGTCTTCTTTTTGCCCTAGTTCAAGAAAGATCAAGCCAAGCTCATTATATTTGTCAGCGGTTGGAAGATATTCGATGGATCGCTCCATACATTGTTTTGCTTTAGACCATAACCCCTCTCTTTTTGCTAGATGGGAAGACAGTAACCATAAGTTAGTGTCTCTAGGTCTTTCTTCTGTCCATAGATCAGCTCGCTTGGAAAGCGTCAGTACATCTGGATTATCTAGCAACCCATAAATTTTAATTAAGTTTGCATTCCATGTTTTTGGTATTTTTTTTCTTAGTTCTTTTTCTGTAATTTCATGTTGATCATTGTTCATCATTGATTGGTATTTGCATAGCAGTAGATCAGGGTGGTTTTTTAATTCTTTTGGAAACATCAGCCAGGTCTTTTCAAATAAGCCTTGGTTGTCTTTAAGCTCATGCAGTAGTGTCTGGAGTGAGAAAATAAGTTTTGCTTTTGATGTCTCATTTAGATTGCCATGGTCTACAATTTCTTGTAAATATTTAGTCATAGAATGATCTATAGAGGTTTTTGAATACACAAGGACAATGAGTCTCAGTGCCAATGTATTTTTTGGATCAGACTTTAAAATATTTTCCAGCGTGTCTCTAGCTTGATTGTATTGCTCTGATTCCACTAAGAGCTCAGCATTTCTAAGATTTATGTAACATTCCAGATTTGGGTATGCAGCTAGTGATTTTAAAAGCCAATCGGACCGTAATGTTTGATCCTCTGTATAATGCGCTGAAGAAAAGCCAGCTAAATAAGTGTCTATTGGCACTGATTTTTCAGATGAAATAGATCTTAATTTACGCTCTGCTTTAACAAAGTTACCTTGACTCATAAGTATCATAGCTTCATGAGTTTTTTGATTTACTTTTTTTTCTCTTTTCTGATTTAAGCGTTCTTTAAGGTATTTTGGAGAACTCCATATGAGAGAGAGTAATCTCACTAATAAATACACACCAATTAATAGCAATAAAAAGATGGGTAATGAGGCTTCAATAGAGTAAGTCAAAAACTCAATCAATACATATCCATTATCCTCAATGAGATAGTGAACACTCAGCCCAATGATGACAATAGTAAGAAAAATTAAAATTTTAGATCTCATTATTATTAACCCGTTTGCATTAATAATAAGGCTTCATTAATTTCTTGAATTTCTGGTTTCAATGTTAGTTCTTTCAGAAGCAACAAATCATTAATTGCTTGCACTGCTATTTCATTTTGATCTGAATACTGCCCTTTAATTTTTTCTATACCGTTATTAAGTGCAGTCTGATAATGGCCATCATTGTTTTGTAGTGCATAGAAGCGAATCAGTTCAAAATTCAAGCGAATCAGGGATTGAATAATTTCTTTTTCTTCAGATTTAAGTTTTTGTATTTGACTGTCACTGTTTGATCTGACCCGAACTAATTGTTGCATAGCATTGAGCAAATCATCCCAAGAATCCAGTAGCATATTTCTCATTGAGGGGAAGGAGATTTCATAATCAAGAGGCTGATCTAAGATAGTAATATCTGTAGGTTGGGATAAAAGACGAGACTCAATCTCGTTAACTGTCTCTATAATGGAGGCTTGATTCATTGAATCTATAGAGTGATTCACTTTGTTGAGCGCTAGATCAATTAATTTATTTATTTGTGAATCAGATTCATTGGCTTGAACGATAGAGTTTTTTGCCTGCATCAATGATTCTTTAATAACTGGCAAACGGCCAAAGAGAGAGAGTTCATTGTTTGCAATTGTAAGAAAATATTGTGCTCTGAGTAAAAACCAATCCCCATCATGCGTCTCAGAAACATTCTTAAACCGACTGAATTGATCGTTTAATTCTTGTATGGATTTTGCATTATTTTGATTGGAGTTATTAACCTTAAGAAACTCCAACGATTGATTTTTCTCTATTTCACGTGCATCTTTCAACTGCATTTCAAATAATATGATATTCGATTCAATCTCTTTAATGCTTCCTATTGACTGATCTAAGTTAGTTTGAAGTGAGCTTAGAAAATTTTGGGTATACCAGAATAGGGTGCTGCCCCCTAGAATGAGAGTCAACATCAAAAAGATGGCAATACCCCCCACAAAGCTGGATTTATTTTTTTTTGTCTCTTTTGTATTCATTAGTCTTTTATTGTTATTTAGAAATTCAAAAGTATATTAATGATAG
>ENA-OREN01000531-OREN01000531.1-marine-metagenome-genome-assembly--contig:-NODE-531-length-54466-cov-7.078582_pt1 | contig 54466 bp, 47 predicted proteins | sample MGYA00248624_ERZ508555 | MGnify/ENA primary metagenome ERZ508555 (study PRJEB26222, sample SAMN06267773) | marine metagenome | isolation source: Saanich Inlet, British Columbia, Canada | place... | reverse complement strand
AATTCATCGCCCCAATCGGGTCGATGAGACAGTGCTTCATCGGTCCAAATATTCACCACCGCATCGATGGCTTTGTAATCATTCTCTATTTGATCAGACATAGTTATTTTTTGATAATCTTTGAAATTAGACCATAGCAAATATTCCCTGAATATACTATGATAACGCGGACGTGCAAGGGGTGGCAGTAATGCCTGAGATCTTGATTAAGAGACCCTTTGAACCTGAACCATCTAATTATGGCGGAGGAATAGCATGATATTTTTACAATTAAAACGGTGTGAAGGGCTTTGTGCAATATTGCACAGGTTCTGTTCCATGAAAATGGCGGAGGTGTACCATGACAAAGTCTATTAAAGACTATTTTGATCCTATTGAATTCTCATATTATTTAACAACTGCAGTGATGTTATTTTTAAGCGTACCTTTGTATGCCGATGACATTGAAGAGATTGTGGTTCAGGCGAGTTATCGTGATACTGCATTGAATCAGAGCGATGGCAGTATTTTGGTGATCGATGAAGATCGCTTGGATGGTGAACCGATGAAGCATTTTGAACAGCTCTCATTTCTGATTCCCAATCTTAATTTTTCAGCCAGTGATTCCAGACCAAGATACTTTCAGATTCGAGGCATAGGCGAGCGATCCGGTTATGAGGGCACGCCTAATTCTTCTGTCGGTTTTATGATCGATGACATTGATTTTTCAGGGCAAGGTGGCATTGCCACGGGTTTTGATTTGGAGCAAGTTGAAGTGCATCGCGGTCCTCAAGGATCAAGAATGGGAGCCAATGCATTGGCTGGCATGATTTACATTCGATCCAAAGAACCCACCGATACTTTTGAAGGTTTGACTGAGGTCAATCTTGGTTCCGATGGCATTGCCAGTGTTGGTTTTGCTATGGGCGGACCGATGCAAGGCAATCCAGCTGTTAAATACCGTTTTTCTTTAAGACAAGATGACAGCGATGGGTTTAGAGACAATCTGTATTTGAAGCGAGACGATACCACTGGCAAGGACGAGCTGACTGGTCGTTTAAAAATTAATTGGCAAGCCAATGACACGACAGTAGTTGATATGCTCTTATTCAATGTTGATGCCGATGCCAATTCTGATATGTGGGCTATTGATGGCAGTCTAAACACTTTGTCAGATAAACCGGGTGTGGATTCTCAAGACACCAATGCCTTGGGTTTGAAAATCAATCATTTGGCAGATGGCTATCGATTTGAGAGTCTCAGTAGTGTTACCGATTCTGACATAGTGGTCAGTTACGATGCCGACTGGAGTAACCCAGAATCTAGTGCTCCTTATATTTATGATTTTTTCTCTGAGACCAAGAGATCAAGGCGATCGTTCAATCAAGAATTTAGATGGTTATCCAATCCAGCCGATTATAATTTAGACAAACGTTTCGAATGGGTGCTTGGCCTTTATTATTTAAGTTTGGATGAGCGAAATGACAAAATGGATCTAGGCATCTACAGCAATCCTTTTAGCGGTCGTTCTCCCTATGTGGCGGATTCTGCTTCTACGAATAATTATGATTCTGAGAACGCTGCTTTATTTGCCAGCTTTGATTATTTAATTTCTTCCACCACAACACTCAGTTTGGGTTTGCGTTGGGAAGACTGGCAAGCCAATTACAATGATACATATGGTGAAGTATTTGCACCTGAGGATCAAATGCTAGGTGGCAAGCTCTCTTTATTAAATGAATGGAGTCAGCATACCAATGTCTATATGAGTGTTGGTCGAGGTTATAAATCCGGTGGTTTTAATTTAGGCACTGGATTGCAGGGAACCACATCGGATGTGAATTTAATGTACGATCCTGAATATCTTTGGAATTATGAAATGGGAGTGAATATCCGTTATCCTGAGTCTAATATGAGTTTGGATACCGTGGTTTTTTATTCCGATCGAGACAATCAACAGGTCTTGTCTTCCATCCAAGTCGACCCCAATGATCCCAATACTTTTTTGTTTCTAACTCAAAATGCAGCAGCAGGAGAGAACTATGGTGTTGAAATGAATTGGACTGCAATTCCAACCGATGGCATTAATCTTTTTGCTTCTCTGGGTTTGTTGCGAACAAAGGTCACTAAATATGGCTCTCAAACTGATTTGGAGGGCAGAGACCAAGCCCATGCCCCTCGAACCACTTACGCAGTGGGTATTAAATGGAAGCCAACCAATGAGGTCTATGTCTCTCTTGATGTCACTGGAAAAAGTGGTTTCTATTATTCCGATTCTCATAATAATAAATCCAAATCTTACGCCCTAACCAATCTTGTGATCGGCTATCAGCAAGATCAGTGGAGCTATGAATTTTGGGCCAGAAACATATTTGATAAATATTATTCCGTTCGGGGATTTTATTTTGGTAATGAACCACCAAGTTTTCCAGCAACGCTGTATCAAAGGCAAGGTGATCCGAGGCACATGGGCGTCTTAGTCCGATATGAGTTTTAAGATTGTAATAACAAACCTACCTGAAATCATTGCGGTGATTTTGGCGATTGTTTATTTGCTATTGGCGGTGAAACAGAATATTTGGTGCTGGACTGCCTGGATCATAAGTTCCTGTCTTTATTGTTACATCATGTATAGCGTTGGTCTTTATATGGAATCGGGCCTGCAAGTCTTTTACATTGTTATGGGATTCTACGGTTGGTCGCAATGGAGCAAAGCCAAACCAGAGTCGGCTTACGAAGTTTTTACTTGGACTCCAATCCAACATATTTTATCCATTTTATTGATCTTGTTTCTCACCGTTACTTCCGGCTATTTGCTGGATCAGTTTACTGGGGCGGCTCTCCCATTTTGGGATGCTCTGACTACTTGGGGTGCCATTGTTACCACTTATATGGTTGCTAAGAAAATCTTGGAGAATTGGATTTATTGGTTCGTTATTGATTTGATTTCTGTTTTCCTTTTTGCTTCAAGAGAACTCTACTTAACTGCTTTTCTATTTTTCTCCTACCTCTTTATCATTGTTATAGGGTATCGATCTTGGAATCGAATTAGACTGAATAATGTCTGATCTTTTATCCAAACTGAAATCCATTAAAGGATCAATAGAAATTGGATCTTTGATCAAAGATGGACCTGTTTCACAAATATATGCTTGTTCCTTTAAGGGCGATCAGGGTGTGATTAGAATTGATAAAAAAGTTGTAGAGCATTTAAGTTTAAATCGAATTAAAGAGACACAACTGCTTCAATCCATAAAGGCTTATGACTGTGTTCCTGAAATACTTTATTCAGATCCTCAAAATGGATTGCTAATTACTCGACTGATTGAAGGCCAGCCATTGACGCAAACATCCATTCATGAGGCTGTCCATTTAGAGCAGTTAGCACAAGCCATGCATTTGATTCACCATACAGAACCAAAGATAGAACCCATTGAATTTAACCATTTTATTCAAAACTATGAAGCAGAACTAAAAGACATACAGAGTTCCAAACTTCTTGATCAAGGTTTGTCTTTGTTTCGAGAATTAAATCAAAATAAGGAAGTTATATGCCTTTGTCATAATGATCTCAATCATACCAATGTAATAATTTCAAACGGCATAAAGATCCTTGATTGGGAGTATGCGTGTTTAAACAATCCCTATTTTGACTTGGCGACAGTAATTGATTTTCATGATTTAAGTGACAGTGAAGTGGAGTTGTTCTTATTTCATTATGATCAAGGATTAAATTCCATTGATACTCAATTGCTAGAGTCCTGGCAACGAATGTCGCAGTATATTAATATGTTTTGGCTTATGATATTGCAGAAATACGATACAATATCGGTTAAAGAAAAATCATGGATGAATGATCTAGAAAAGCATTTGTCTTGAAAAAAATAGGTTGAGAGTTTATGGCTAAAATAAAAACATTCGATTTCGATACATTATCCAATCATGCTGGGCAAAGACCGGATAAGGAAACTGGTGCAAGAGCTGTTCCCATCTATCAGACTGCTTCCTTTGTTTTTAGAGATTCCGATGCTGGTGCAGCGATGTTCAACATTGAACGAGGCGGTCATGTTTATTCAAGAATCTCCAATCCAACCAATGCGGTATTGGAAGAGCGTATTTCAGCGCTTGAAGGAGGCGTTGGTGCCGTGGCAACATCGAGCGGTCAAGCCGCTGTCTTTAATGCCATTGCCACACTAGTGGATCAAGGTGGACACATTGTATCTTCACACGCACTCTACGGCGGAACGCATAACTTGATGGAGTACACTCTGCCTCGTTTTGGGATCACTACAACGTTTGTGGATCCCAATGATATCGAGGCTTTTCGAAGTGCGATTAGACCAGAAACACGACTTATATTTGGAGAAACGGTTGCCAACCCAAGAACAGAAGTTTTAGACATTCCAAAAGTAGCTGCAATTGCACATGAACATCACATACCATTAGTAGTCGATTCAACGACCACCACTCCTTATTTGATTCGTCCCTTTGATTTGGGTGCCGATATTGTGGTTCACTCAGCCACTAAATTTCTCAGTGGTCATGGAACAGTGATGGCAGGATTGATCGTTGATGGAGGTACCTTTGACTGGGAATCGTCGGATAAATTCCCACAAATGACCGAGAAATATGCAGGGTTTCACAATTTGTCTTTTGTTGAGGAGTTCGGACCTGCTGCCTACATTGCAAGAGTGAGGAATGAGGCTGCTCGAGATTTTGGAGCCTGTTTAGCTCCTAATTCATCTTTCTTAGTTCTCAATGGAACGGAAACGCTTTCTGTAAGAATGGATAAACACATTAGCAACACCAAAAAAGTTGTGGAGTATTTAAAAAATCATGAAGTGGTGGAGTGGGTGAGTCATCCAGATCTTGAAGACCATCCAAATCATGAATTAGCAAAAACTCTTCTGCCCAAAGGATCGACAGCTGTTTTCAGCTTTGGCATCAAAGGCGGCAGAAAAGTTGGGCAAATCTTTATTGATCGATTGGATTTATTCTCCAATCTGGCCAATATTGGTGATTCCAAATCGTTAGTCATTCATCCAGCCAGTACAACCCATCAAAGAATGTCTGTAGAGGATCTTGAAGCGGCTGGGATATCGGAAGGACTGATTCGCTTGTCCATTGGTATTGAGTCTGCTGATGATTTAATTGAAGATCTTGATAAAGGATTTAGAGCAGCTGCTAAGGCTCTCAAGTAAAGGATAAAGGTAGAACCATGTATATAAATGTTGAAAATGAAAAAACTTATATTGCGACTGGAAGCAAGGAACATATCGAAGGAAGTATGGGCATGACTTTTATTCATGGCACCGCTATGGATCATACTGTCTGGACTTTAGCAGGCAGGCATTTTGCCAGACTTGGATTCAATATTTTAGCCGTTGATTTGCCAGCTCATGGACATTCAGAAGGGGATTTAATTCCATCCATTGAAGGTATGGCAGATTGGGTCATTAAGGCAATGGACGCTGCCGGCCTTGAAAAGTCAATTATAGTAGGTCACAGCATGGGTTCTTTGGTGGCTTTCGATGTTGCAGCGAGGTATCCAGATCGAATAACGGCACTTGCGATGGTTGGCACTGCATTGCCAATGCCTGTCGGCGATGTATTACTCAATAGTGCAAAGGAAAATAGTCCTCTAGCCAAAGACATGATTAATTTCTGGTCTCACAGTCAGTCTGGCCATTTGGGTGGATCGCAAGTTCCAGGCACTTGGATGCTGGGTAAGTTAAATAGATTACTTGAACAAGCAGGCCCAGGGGTTATTCATAATGATCTATTGGCTTGTGCGGAATATTCTCAAGGCATCGAAAGAAGTAAAAATGTAGAAGCACCCACTTTACTCATTTTGGGGGAAGACGATATGATGACTCCAGTAAAGAATGCAAAAGCATTAGCAGATGCAATTCCTCAATCAAGAACAGTTATTCTGCCAAACTGTGGACATGCAATTGTGAATGAAGCACCAAATGAAATGTTGGATGCGCTTGTAACTATAATCTAGTTAATTATCATTTAATTATGCCAGTCGTTGCTCATCCAAAGCTGCCTTCGCTAGATAGACCTGAATTGAAAGAAATACTTGAGGTTGATGATTTAGATAATGCAAATCCTCCTCGTCATGAACTCCATGTGGCTTTATTGAATTTAATGCCCGATGCAGCCTTGCAAGCTACAGAGAGACAATTTATAAGACTGTTGGGTTCGAATAATGAATTTTTAGTTCATGTTTACCCAACGTCTGTGGATATTTCATCGAGAGGGCAGGAATACCAAAAATACATTAAAGATCATTACAATGAGATTGAATCAATCTATGAAATGTCAATTGATGGACTAATTATTTCTGGTGCAAACCCTTCAAAACCAAATATGTCAGAGGAATCCTTTTGGCCACCTCTAATCGAAGTAATGCATTGGGCTGATAAAAATGTGAACTCAATTTTATGTTCATGTTTAGCCACGCATGCATTAATGAAAGCCAATTTTAATATTGATCGAAAAATAAGAGACAGCAAATCATGGGGTGTGTTTTCGCATCAACTACTAAATGTGAGTCACCCTCTAATCAAAGATTTAAACGATGGTTTTATGGGCCCTCATTCTCATTATTACGATATTCCAAAAGAAGAAATTGAGAAAACTGACTTACAAATATTGGCAGAAAATAATGAGGCAGGTTTTTTCTTAGCCTCAACAGAGGATTCAAAATTAGTTCTTTTCCAAGGCCACCCTGAATACGATAAAAAGAGTTTATTGAAAGAATACCAAAGAGAAATTGAGAATTTTGTCAACGGATTAAGATCGGATTATCCTGCGCTGCCAATGGATTATTTCTCTAATGCATCATTAACATTGCTTGACGATTTTAAGAAAAGAACAGTGGAGACAATGAAGAAAGCAATTCTACCAGAGGATGAGCTATTAAAAGATATCGATGCAAACTGGCAACAGCCAGGGAGAATCCTTTATCAAAATTGGTTGAATATTTTAGTTCAAAAAAGCAACGAGTCTTAATTCTTTTTTATTTTTGCCCAACTGTCTCTTAGGGTAATAATTCTATTGAATTGCATCAATCCATCATCAGTTTTTTGCTCAAAAATAAAATAACCGCTTCTTTCAAATTGGAATCTATCCCCAGAACTTGCCTCATCAATGCTCTTTTCAACAATTGCATTTCTACACACAGTTAACGAATTAGGATTTATATCGGCTTCTGACTTGGGTTCAGAGTGATTGAAAAGTGTTTCAAAGAGATTCACACTTGCTGGCCTATTTTCTTTCGCTGACACCCAATGAATTGTCCCTTTGACTTTTTTTTCTGATTTTCCGGTACCACTCTTTGTATCAGCGTCATAAGTGCAGTGTATCTCTAGAATATTTCCAGCCTCATCTTTGATAACTTCTTCGCATTTTATAATATAGGCAAAACGAAGTCTCACTTCTCCACCAGGCTTTAATCGAAAGAATTTTGATGGTGGATCTTCCATAAAGTCAGTTCTTTCTATATAGAGTTCTTTTCCGAAAGCCATTTTTCTTTTTCCCATCTCTGGATTTTTTGGATGATTGACTGCATCCACGTATTCAACTTCATCTGAATCATAGTTCTTAATGATAATTTTTAGTGGTTCAATGACAGCCATACGTCTTGGGCTGTTAATATCCAGATCTTCTCTTACTGAATTTTCAAGAAGAGCCATTTGAATTGATTTATCCTTCTTAGTGATTCCAACTCTACTGCAAAAATCCCTAATTGATGAAGCTGTGTAACCTCTTTTTCTCATTCCCGATAATGTTGGCATTCTTGGATCGTCCCAACCAGTGACTGTTTCATTTGAAACGAGTGTTGCCAATTTTCTTTTGCTGGTCAGGGTGTGTTCAATATTCAACCTGGAAAATTCGATTTGTCTCGGCTGACTAGGCAATTCTAATTGATCTAAAAACCATTCATAAAGCGGTCTATGATCTTCAAATTCCAGCGTGCAAAGTGAGTGAGTAATCCCTTCGATTGCATCTGAGAGTGTATGTGCAAAATCATACATAGGGTAAATACACCAATCGTTTCCAGTTCGCTGATGTTCAATATGAAGTATGCGATAAATGATTGGGTCTCTTAGATTAATATTCGGTGAAGCCATGTCTATTTTTGCTCTTAAGACGTTCTCTCCATTTTCAAATTCTCCACTACGCATTCTTTCAAACAATCCCTCATTCTCATTAATGGAGCGATTGCGGTAAGCACTTTCAATACCTGGTTCACTTAAGGTGCCTCGAGTGTTTTTGATTTCATCCGAATTCTGACTGTCCACATAAGCATTTCCATCAGCGATCAATTGCATTGCATATTGATAAAAATCCTCGAAATAATCGGATGCATAAGTCAAAGACTCCTCATACTCAAAGCCTAACCAATCGATGTCTTCTTTAATCGCTGTGACAAAGTCTTCTTTCTCTTTAGCAGGATTTGTATCATCAAACCTTAAATAACATTTTCCATTAAATTCTTTCGCTATTCCAAAGTTCAAACATATAGATTGGGCATGTCCAATATGAAGAAAACCATTGGGCTCAGGTGGAAAACGCGTGCATACTTTAGAATCATTTTTACCTTGTTTTAAATCGGCATCAATAATATGTCTGATGAAGTTTTTACTTTTGTTTTTGGAATTGGTGTTCATAGATTTTATTGCTTCATCTCAGCTTCCCAATCATCCACCGTTGTCTTTTTGCAAAAGAGTCTACCGAATAATAATCTTCCTATCACTTTGGTTTTTGTTAGCCAAGCAATTTGAGCACCATTTTTGTTGTTCTTTAGAGTTTGCTCAACCAACCAGGGCGTTACAACCTCCACTCTATCTGCTAGAACATTGAGAATTTTTTTAGCTTTTTCCCAGTTATCACCACTTTCTTTTGAAGATCTTACCAGTAGATCTGTAGCAACTATTCCTGGACTGATCGAGCCAATAATAATTGGCGTATCTTTATATTCATTAGCAGCAGCTGCAGTAAAATATCTTAAAGCTCGCTTGGTAGAACCATAAACAGATATACCTTTTTGTAACTGACCATTGCTTCCAAAGCCCTCAAACATATAAATCTGACCAGAACCTTGCTTCAACATTTCTTTAGCTACCACTTTTGTACAGAGTATGCTGCCGGTTAAATTGGTATTGATTGTTGTTAAGATTTCATCGAGCTCTAGATTTTCAATGCCAACTCTAGAAGTAGATACACCAGCATTATTAATCCAGATATCAATTTTGCCAAAGCGATCAAAACCTTTTTGCCATAGATTTTTTACTGAATCAATGTCTTGCACCATACAGGGAACACCAATCACATTATCTTTCATAATTTTAATTGAATCAAGAGCTCTGGAAACTGAGGATTCACTGGTTCCTGAAATGATTACTTGATGACCTCGATTTAGAAATTCTTTTGCCATCCCTAGTCCTATTCCACGTGAACTTCCAGTAATTACAACTGTCTTCATATTCAACTCCATCAATAATTAATCTTAGTATTCTATTACTTAGATAGGCTTTCTTAAAGAAAAGTTAGCGATAACCACGATAATAGGTAATACCACTATAGCACCAAGATACAATGGAGCTGATGCTATAAAGTTTGCATACAAGACACCAGAGAATGCTGGACCTATGATTCTACCCATGGCTGATGCTGATTGGTATTGCCCTAAGAACTTTCCTCTCTCATAAGGTTTTGCACGTTTCGAAATCAAGCTGGAAAGGCTGGGATTGAAAATAGCAGCACCCATGCCATAAAAAAATAAACCAATCCATAGGGTAACCTCATCTGAGGATAAGCCAGTGAGAATAAGGCCTAATGCAACAGATAATGAGGCAATTTGAACTAATTTTCTCTCTCCTATTACCTTAGTCATTGGTCCAATAAGGCCTCCTTGTATTACCACACCAATAAAACCAAGCACAAAGAAAACAGTGCCAATATTAGTTGGACCATAATCAAAAATACTGTTCGACCATAAAGGAAAAATAGCTTCCATTAATGACATAGCTGTATAAAAAATTAGACCACAAATAATGAGAGGAAGAATTGTCTTCTCAGGAGAAAATGTTCCTTTTTCAAATAAATTTAGTACTGATCCAAATGGTCTTCTATCCTCTACAGGCAGACTTTCTTTTAGAAAAAATATAGTAGCAAGCATAGCAATAAGATTAATTCCAGCTCCTGAGAGTGCTACTAAAATATAGTTCGCATTGGCAACATCATTGCCTGCTAACAAACCGCCAATTGCTGGCCCGGTCATGAAACCCAAGCCTAATCCTGCACTGACTTTACCCAAACCTGCTGAGCGGTTTTCATTGTCAGTAATATCCGTGACATACGCAAATGCAATAGAAATATTTCCAGCCATGAAGCCTGAAAGGATTCGACTCAATATCACCGTCGTTATCGTTGGAGCAAAAGCTAGGATAATGTAGGAAATAGCAGAACCAAAAAGAGTCAATACAAGTACTTTTTTTCTTCCTATGGAGTCACTTACTCGCCCCCAAAAAGGTGCAGCTATGAATTGACCAACTGAAAAAAAAGCCATACTCAGAGTAATGATTTCTGGTCCAGCGCCTAATCTTTCTGCATAAAATGGAAATAATGGCAATATAATGCCAAATCCCATTAAACCAATAAAGGTTACTAAAAATATTATAAACATATGTTATATATATAAAAATATAAAATTAGCTGATCTAGAACGACATAAATAATGAGTTATAGTTGTATTTTAGCAACAAGTATCTAGAAAAGGTTTACAAACTTTAACATTAATGACTGTTATTGAAAGAAAATTAGAATTATGATGGAGTAAGACGTGTTTAAATAGGTATTAATTAGTATTAATTAAATTAAATCTAACTCCAAATTTTATACGAAATAGAATCACAAGGGTTAAAATTGAATTTTTAAATGAAATACAACCGAAAATCCAATAGATGAGGAAAAAAAATAATGTTTAAAAAATTAAAAATACATACAGGAATAGCTTTGGCTCTCCTTATATCATTGCCAGTTGATATGGTGTCTTCACAATCTGTTATTGAAGAGATCACCGTTACAGCTCGTCAAAGAGAAGAATCACTTAGAGAGGTGCCAGCTGCAATTACTGTTCTAACAGAAAGTCAAATTGAGAGATCTGGTATTCAAAGAGCAACAGATTTTATTGCTTTGACACCAGGCGTTACTATTGTTGATACCGCTGAAGTTGGCGACACTCAAGTTAGTATTAGAGGCTTGAATGGTGCAAGAGATGCTGAAACTAGTTTTGGATTAATTATTGATGGTATTGTCATGACCAATCCTGCAGCACTCAATAGGGAATACCTAGGTCTGTCACAAATTGAAGTACTTAAAGGACCACAAGGTGCACTTTATGGACGGAATGCATCAGCTGGAGCAATCATTATCACAACTGCTAAACCAGGCGAAGAAAGAGGCGGAGCTATTAAAGCAAGTGTAGGCGATGATTCTACTTATGCTATTACTGCTCGTGCAGATATCCCTATGGAAAATCACAACTTAAGTATTATTGCCAATCATAATTCAACCGATGGTTTTAGAGAAAATACTTGGATTAATTGTGACGATTGTGTCGATAACTATGAGTCAACTGATGTCTACGCAAGAATGACTTGGGACATGGATGAGAATACTTCCATGGATGCAAAACTTAGATACGGTGAAGTTGATACGTCATCGATTGTTTTTAATGCAGTATTCCAGTTGCCAGCCTTTGAGGCATATTTGGGTATTCCTACACTCTATGAAGATGTTAATACGCATAAATTTGATTTTGTGAGTAATTTCCCACATACCAATAATCAAGAATCTTTAGAGTTTTCTTTGAAGATGGAAAAAGATTTGGGGTGGGCCAATTTGACAGCTTGGACTTTGTATAGTGATATTGAAAATGAATTTGCTGCTGATGGAACCAGTGGTGCTTTTGGATTCTTTTTTGCTGATGCATCATGTTTGGCATCATTGGATGAAATTGTTTCATCAGGTCAAGGGTTTTCACTGCCTTCACCACAATATATTGCCACATCAGATCCGAGTGTTCCCAATGGTTTATTATTAGGACCATACACACCTACAAGATGTGATGGAACTCAATACCAAAGAAGAAATCAGGATGATTTAAGCTTTGAAGTAAGAATTAGTTCTCCTGATGACCAAGCAATACGATGGAGTATGGGAGCTTATGCTCTTAATGTAAATCGTGAGGTAGGGGTTAACCAAGGAACAGATTTAGGCAATGGCGTGGTTATGGCTATGTACGATCCTAAAGGTGGATTGAATCCAACTGAGCAAATGGTTTGGGATGATTTTTCAAATAATGTTCATGCTTTTTTCGGATCCGTTGATATTGATCTAACCGATACAATCGAACTCTCTCTAGCTGGTCGTTATGACAAAGAGAAAAGAAAAGTGCACAACTTAGTGCCAACCAATGTAACTTCAACTTACATTGATTGTGACGGATTTCCTTACACAGGTGGACCATTGAATACAGGATTGTGTAATGCAAGTTCCATTCCTGATCAAGAAAAGACATTTGAGCATTTTCAACCTAAGATTAGTTTATCTTGGGCAATTGATGATAATGCTTCATTTTATGTGAGTTGGGGCGAAGGGTTTAAGAGTGGAGGATTTAATAACTCCGGTGCTCGACAAACTATTGATACCTTTATCAACCCACTTAATCCATCATCACCGATAAATCTACAAGATTCTTATGACAAAGAAGTGAATGCATCTACGGAAGTAGGATTTAAAGCTCTGTTGGCTGATAACAGAGTTAGTCTTGACTTGTCAGTTTATAAAACAAATGCTGAAAATCTTCAATTCTTTGAATTCATAGTGGGACCTTTTGGTCTTTTAAGAATTGTTGAAAATATTGATGAATCAGAATTGTCTGGTGGCGAGATAGCAGTTACAGCAATCGTAAATGATAATATCAGTGTCTATGCTTCAGGAGCTTATATTGATAGTGAGGTTACTAAGAATTCAGTTAGAACTGATAGTGTAGGTAATAATGTACCTTACCATGCTGACTACACCTTCAATTCAGGACTTTCTCTTGATTACCCAATGTCCAATGGTATGAATTTCTTTGCACAAGTTGATTACGCCGTTGTTGGACCAACATGGTTTCATCTAATGCAGACTAACAATAGTAGAAATTCATTATTTGGCGCACCTATGGCTTATGATAAAACCGATCGTGCAAGATACGATACAGTTAATCTAAGATTAGGAGTGGAGCTTGATAATATGACTATTGTTGCTTTTGCTAAAAATCTAACGGACGAAGATTACTTAGCTGAGGTAATTCCTGCAGCTGAGTTTGGTGGTGTGTTTGCACATCCCGGACCTCAAAGAAGATTGGGATTAGAGATTAGTTATCAATTCTAATTTAATAGTTTGAGTAAATTAAAAAGCCCCTTAACAGGGGCTTTTTTTTAGTAAGGTCGTTTTAGATAATTACCTTTGGGCTCACCTAGAACTTGGCCTTCATCATAGATTCTATGGCCTCTTAGGAAAGTTGTCGTAACTTTTGCATTCAGTTCTTGTCCTTCAAAAGGAGTATAACCTTGTCCTGATTCAGATTCTTCAGCTCTGATCGTCCAAGTCTCATTTGGATCAACCAAGACTAAATCAGCATCCAAACCTATTTTAATATCACCTTTACTAGGCAGGCCATATCTTCTTGCTGGATTCAAACTGGTTAATTCAGCCATTTTATTTAATGATAGGCCTCTTTTAGAGCCTTCACTGACCAAAGCTGATAACAAGTATTCCGTTCCACCAAAGCCTGACTTTGCTAACCAGATGTTATCCGCATTATTGGGGTCTACTTTGTCTTCATGTTTGCAACAGGCGTGATCACTGACAATCCAATCTATATCTCCATTCAGAACACTGTCCCATAAAAATTCAACATCTTCTCTTGGTCTAATCGGCGGGTTTACTTTTGCCAAGTTTCCAGTTGAAGCATCCACATCAAGTATTAAATGCCCAATGGTTACTTCTTTTCTAAAATTAATATGAGGAAAGACAGTTTGCATTTGCATAGCAGCATCCACTGCTTTCTTTGAACTCAGATGCAGTAAATTAACATTCGGCAGTTGTGTTTCATTGGCTAGATAGGATGCTATGAATATAGCTAAACCTTCTGAATGAGGTGGTCTTGAAGCACTGTAGGCATGTAGGCCTTCCAATTTATTTTCTTCTTGAACTAACTTTGTATAAGCAGCCATGATTTCAGCTGTTTCGCAATGAAGACTCAAGCTAATGTCATCTTTTTTATCTGGGTACATTTCAATGGCTTTTTGAATACCTCTCATTACAAATTCAAAATGAGCTATATCGTATTTTTCATTTTCATCAATCATTAAGAATTCATGCTGGCTTGAAGATGCACCATGCAAACCATGGCCGCCATAAAACATAAAGATTTTAAAAGATGTAATCCCAAATTCATCGATAATACTTGGTATTTCATCAATGTGTGATCGATCCATTGGTGCAACATGATAGGCGTAATCAACAAAGAAATTATTTTTCGATAACTCAAGGACTTCAGGAAGGAAATCCTTATAAGGTCCACCCTTATTTAGATAGTAGCCTCCAGTCCTCATATAATTAAGACTTGAAGTAACCCCGCCCATTGCAGCAGCTCGGCTTTCAATGATGGCATCTTCATTCAAGGGGTTATATATTCCAGTATGCATATGAGCATCAACCAATCCTGGAAAAGCTAGTTTATTATTGCCATCATAAACATCCTTAGCTTCCTCAGTGTTGATATTGGGTTTAATTTCTTTAAACACTCCATCTTTAATAGCTATATCAGATATTTCTATTTCATCGGAATTAGGTTTTACGACTTGAATATTTTTTATAAGCAGATCATATTTTTTTTCTTCACTCATTAAATTTCCTTTTAATATTATATTGTTTCATCAAATCCCAATGCACCAGGATTGATTAGGTTTTTGGGATCTAATTGTTTTTTTAACGCACAGAGAAAATTTCTTGTTTCTTTCGTCCTTGTTTTTAGATAAGGATAATCTTTTCCAATCTGAAAATGAATAGCACCATTGGCCACACACATGTCTTCAATTCTTTGTTTTATTTCATACACTAATTCCATCCCTTGAGGATTGGCATCATGAACAGGCACATCATCTAAATTCAGAGGGTAAACCTTCTTATGGTAAATGGTTTGAGCATCTTTCCATAGAAAAGTTGGTTCATATAAGAAGGCATTACTGTCTATGAATGAAAACATCCGATTCATTGCTACACCATGCTGTTCCATTTTACCTTTGTATTCCAACATCAGTGATTCAAAATCATTATCGTGCTTCAGTACTTTTGAAAAGGGAAGAACACTGTGTGTGGGTTTCCATCTTTCACCATTAGGTCCAAGTATGGGAGTAAGTTCCATAAATGGATTAGCATGCAAATAAACAGGAATAGAGCTCGCCACTTCCTTCCCATATTGTTGAGCAATTCTTCTTGCTTCAGCTATTTTAATTTTAGCTTCTTTGTTATTGATGCCTTCAGTAGTAAAGTGTCCTGAGAATGCAGCGTGCTTTAAAAAACCCCTTCCTGCAAAACCCATTTTTACTATTTGTAGTAAACCATCGAGTGGATTTTTAGATGAAAGAAAAACAGATTTAGCAGCCACCAATGGGTTTGCATTTTCCATTTCCGTAATTGCTGTTTTTTGTTTTCTTGGATCAAGTCCGTGGTTATCGGATACAATTCCTATTTTTGATATATCTCTCATTGCTAAAAAAAGATTTTTAAAATCTGGAAAACCAAATGAGATTGCAGCAAAGCCTTCAGGCTTCTTTCTCAATTTTAATGTGATCCTTGTTTTTACACCCAAAGCTCCTGAGTCGCCTAGGAATAAACCACCGATATCAGGCCCATAATGCCTAAAGAATCTTGAACTATTTTCATTAGCTCCTTGGGAGCCAGTTTCAATCACTTCACCAGTTCCGATAATCACTTGAAGACTTGAAAGTGAATCAGCTGATACAGCATTATTTGTCCCATGACTAAGCGCGTGAAATGACATGGAGCCAGCAATGGTCGCGACTCTTCCTGAAAAAGGTCCCCAGAAAGGAGTTCTTAAGCCTAACGGACTTAAGGCTTCATAAAGTTCAAGCCAAGTCACACCAGGCTCAACAGTAACGTACATATCTTCTTCATTAATTTCAATTTTCTTAAGATTCTGACTATCAATAATTATCGTATTACTATTAATAGGAAGATAGCCACCGGTATAAGATGCTCCACCGCCTCTGACAATTAACGAAACATTATTAGCAATACAAGCTTGTACAATTTTTATAAGCTCATAGGAGTCATTAGGTCTAACTACAGCTAATGGTTTCTCTTTAGATGATACGAAGACATCGGTTGAGTAGAACGATAAAGTTTCTTCATTTTGAATAAAATTATCTTTGCCAACAATGTCAGAAATTTGGTCAAATGCAATGTCAACTGAATTCATTTTTCCCCTGCTTATTATATTTTTCAAAGGAATGATTATATCCTTTGGGTAACTAGCATGTTAAATTATTTGAAAATATTTTATTAAAAAATCACACATGAAAACAATAAAATTAAAAGGCTATGTCGAATGCAAGTATGGACAAATCCATTATCAAGCCTATGGTAGTGGCCAGCCATTAGTTTTGTGTCATCAGTCTCCTAGTTCACTGGAAATGTTTGCTTCTGCATATTCACTATTAGCAAGCAAGGGCATACAAGCCATTGGAGTTGACACTCCTGGTTATGGACAATCTGATGCACCAGATACTCAACCATCCATTAAAGACTATGCTGAATGTATTGTTGAGGTCATCAATCATCTTGGTTGTAAGCCGGTTACTATTTTAGGTCATCATACAGGAGCATGCATTGCAGCTGAATTATCAGTTTTAAAGCCCGATCTTATTTCTAGAGTAATCCTGAATGGCCCTCCAGTGATGACGGCTCAAGAAAAAAAGCAAATAATGAATACGATAAAGAATGCGCCTAGAATTATTCCAATAAAAGATGGAAGACACTTGAAAGATGTATGGGAGAAAAGAATAAGCTTCACACCAGGATGGACGGACATCAATGCCATGCATAATGGAGTAATTCAAATGCTTAGAGCAGGGCCCAATGACCATTTTGGATTCATAGCAGCTTTTGAATATGATTTGGAACATGCGTTAAGTAAAATCAAACAATCTGCAATGATATTAACGAATACAGGAGATGATATTTACTTTGCTGCACTGAGAGCAAAAGAGTTAAGACCCGATTTTATTTTCAAAGCTTTAACTGATGGAACTCATGATATTGTGGATGAACAAACCAATGAATGGGTTGACCTAATTGTGGACTTTATAAAAAAAGGTAAAAAAAGGTAAAAAAAGGTTATACATTTGTGTAGAAACCTATAAGATGCCACTTGTAAAATTAATTAGGAGAAATTACATTGAATATCTACGTTGGAAATATAGCTTGGGGAATGACAGAAGATGACCTAGAAGCACTTTTTGCAGAGCACGGAACTGTTGTATCAGCAAGTATAATCACAGACAAATATTCTGGTCGATCCAGAGGATTTGGATTTGTAGAAATGGAAGATGATTCTGCTGCAGAAACAGCCATTGAAGCACTTAATGATTCTGATCAATCAGGAAGAGCGCTTAAAGTGAATCAAGCAAAACCAAGAGAAGACAGAAGCTAAATCTAGCTTACTTTTTTATTCTTTTTTGATACTGAAGTGTAATGCCCCAGGGCATTACACTTCAACTTATATATATAGAAGTCTATAATGAGTTTTATTTTAATGAAATAAGCTTATGAAGAAATTCAAATACCCTCCATTTCTGACCCTTCTTGGCCTTATTCTTCAAGGTTTTTTAAATTCTTTTCTGCCTTTTTATAGTTTTAATTATTTTCCCACTATTCTCAGCATTGCCCTTGTTCTATTTGGCGTAGGCTCAATAGTTTATCTTCTTGATCTTTTTAAGAAAAAGGAAACAGCAATACTCCCAGATGGAGACCCTGAAGTATTATTAACCGATGGTCCTTATAGGTATTCAAGAAATCCAATTTATATTTCTATGACAATTATTTTGATTGGTTCAGCCATGCTTTATAATTGTTTGTCTGCTTTTATAATTCCAATTTTATTTATGATCTTGGTTAAAAATATTTGGATTGACTATGAAGAGACTAAGCTGAAAAAAATCTTTGGACAGGAGTATCTTAATTATCAAAAGAAAGTTAGACGGTGGATCTAAATGTTTTTAAATCAATTTAAAAATATCATTAAACACAGTTATCTAATTTTATTGATTTCTTGTGAAGGTCAAACACCTGCAGAATTTAATCAAAACTTTGACACCAAATTCAATGATTGTGTTGAAAGGGCTAAAAATAGATGCGAGGATCTAGATGAGAGTCAATGCTTAGTATTTGCTGAATCTAGGTGTGAAACATTCCTAGGTACAAGTGAAAATCCAATTGTTAAGTAAAATATAGAGTTATAAAACTTATAGTATTAGAAAAATAATCTTATTGATTGATCTTTTGAATAATAAGCTTAGTATTCTTAATTAACTAAAATAGCTAAGAGGAGATTATGGAAAATACAGCCACTAATTCGACTTCAATTTCATGGAAATGCAAACACACATGGAAGAATGCTTCAATTAATACACTCTGGTGTCTTCTGGGCTGTTCCATAGGAGATTTCGGAACTATATATTTCTTTCAGGTGACAGAAATTCCATTTCCAGTTATGGGCATTATGGCATTAGCAATCATCAATGGTTTAATCACCTCAATAATGCTGGAAACCTATATACTCTCTCGTCAAATGGAACTTAAGGCTGCCTTTAAAACTGCTATTGGTATGTCACTCGTTTCTATGATATCAATGGAAATAGCTATGAATCTTACTGATTATTTAATGACTGGAGGAGCTGTGATTACCTTTGTTACAATAATCCCTATGTTGTTAGCAGGTTTTATTACACCGCTACCATACAATTACTTCCGATTGAAGAAATACGGTAAAGCCTGTCACTAATTAAATTCGTTATTTTTTTCTTTCCAGCTTCTAGCCCAATATATGAAGGGCGTGTCGAACGCTGCTATGGCTATTTTAAACAGCATTTTTGCTAGGCCCAATTGAATGGCTGTGTTGAGATCAACAACACCCCACCAAACAACTAATGAGTAGATAGAAGTATCAATTGTTTGCGACGCCATTGTTGAAAGGTTATTTCTTAACCATAAGTGTTTTCCATTCGTCCATCTTTTAATTGTATGAAAACACCAGACATCAAATCGTTGGCTGATTAGATAAGCCAAGAGTGAGCCAAAAATAAATCGAGGTGTAAAATCCAAAATTCTGACAAACGCTTGATGAACCTCAGTTGAAAAGGTTTGATTACCCTGTGTTGATGGTAAGAAAAGAAGTGAGATGCTCAGCATAATAAGAATAATGATGCTTATACTAAAACCCATCATGACAGCATCATCAGCTGCTTTTTTACCAAATTTCTCACTTAACAAATCTGTCGCAAAGAAAATACTGGAGTAAAAGATAACCCCTAAACTGGTTTGCATGCCTAGAATGACAGTCAGTTTTGGACCTTGTAAGTTTGCTAATAAAATGGATAGAACTATGCAAGCCAGGAGACCTTTCTGACCAAAGAATCTATACATTAAAATGGTAAATCCAAGATCAAGAATTAGGGTAATTCCATAGAGGAGATCCTGATGATCCATGAAGTAAAATTGTATATATTCTGGAAACATAAGTTTTTACGATTGATAATCTATTATAAATTAATCTGCTTTTTGACTTTATGCAAACATCTAATAAACTATTTAAAATTAAAAAATAAATAAGGCAAAGAAAGATCATGAGAAAATATCTCAAATATACCTTTATTGTAATCGTTTTAATTGTAGTGAGTAATGGTGTTTTATTTTGGTATATGAACCGAATACCCCCTCAGTTAAAAGAGCCTAATTATTTTACCTATTATAAAAATCAAGATTTAATTCCAGAAGGCAAGGTGGGTATTTTTATTTCACACCTCATCATGCCTGAGGATATGGAGCCAGATCAGTTCAATTTTATAGCAATGAAAACCAAGCAATATATCCCTTGGCCAATGCGTTTTCTATTTGAAAAAGATAGAGGAGTATTACTTTTAGATGGTGAGAAATTTTATGAATTCGATGAATTCATTCCTACTAATTTGATTGATGCTGATGGAAGCTCTATCGATATCGATGGTGTGTCTTATACTGAGAAGTATCATCAAGGTTTAATTGAATGGGTTCCTCCTTCAAAAACTAGACATCTGGATCATGGTTATTTTTTGATGGAAGGAAGAAAAATGGGTATGCCCACACCTTCCAGTAAGCTCATTAATAAAGCCAATCTTTATTATTACTCTGAGAAAGGTATTGTTGGTGGAAAAATCCCCCACAGTTCTGGTAATTACGAGATCGCTTCTAGAACTATGAATGCCATTCAGTCCAAATATGGAAAAATTCCCTGGCGATGGATTTCAGCCGAAGACATCAATAATGCTGAGCAACTAATGAGATCACTTCTCGATGAAGGAGTCGATACAATTGTGTTGGCTCCCCCTAGACCTATTTATTCTCATCATGAGGAATTTAACGGAAGCTTTAAGCATGCTTTTGAATATATACATCGATGGGAAGAGGAGAATAATAAAGACATAAAAGTAATACTCATGCCTCAACTGGCTGACTTTCCTGTGATTAGAAAAGCTTATACAGAAATGTTATCAGATAGATTAGAGGATATACCTAAAACAAGTAGTGTGAAGCTTGTGATCTCTATTCACGGAATGGCGTGGGACTTGGTTCCTCATGAAGCATGGATTGAACTCTCGCCAGCTTATGTTGATCCTATGATGACTGATCTCCAAATGATTGCAGAGTCCTATTCATTCAGTAAACTTGAAGTTGTAAAAAGTCAGGATCATTTTGCTGATCCTTATAATAATCCTGACGGTAAATATCTATCCACTAATAGCGCTTTCAAAGAGGGGATCGCTGATAATTTTGATTATATAATTAATTTACCTATTGAATTTTTTGTAGAAAATACCGATACATTATTCTCCCATGCTATGTATAACTTCGAGGGATTTGAAGACTTTGATCGTTATGAACAAATTAATTATAGTGATTGGAGTGTTCCATATACTCGTGAATTCTTAATTAATGATACTCGTATTATTTACAATGGACTCCCAGTGGGAAAATACAATGAATCAATTATTGAAGCTTTTTTCCAAGCCATTGATTCTATATTGATAGAGGAATCAGCTTTGATTGCAAAAAACTGATAGTTCAGCTCCCTTCATTTTTCTAAAAAGATTTTAAGAAACCAATGATTCACCAATAAGTAAGGGGACAATTTGAATTTTTTCTCCTGTCAGTATCTTAGATTTACCTTCTGGAATTATTGCCCAAGAATTTGCTTCACGAAATGGTTTAAGTTTAAAGGATTCTTGTCCTTCTAAAATAATAGTTTCTATAACTCCTTGATCATTAATTGATGTCAGTGCCTTAGCAAAAAAACAAAATTTTTCTGATTTTTGAAATTCTAATTGATTCACAGCAACTAAAGATTTTTCTTGTTCTTGTCCTTGCATCAAACGTATTGCATTATTGACGAAGAAACGAAAGCCAACAGCTACAGATACTGGATTACCAGGTAATCCAAAAACTATTTTCCCATCTGGAAGTTTTGCCATTAATATTGGTTTTCCAGGCCTGATCCATACTTTATGGAATAATATTTCTGCGCCCATATCCATTAATACAGATGGTACAAAATCAGCTTTACCGGCAGAAACACCACCACTTGTAATAATAATGTCAGACCCAGTATCCATGCATTTTTTAATTTTCATTTTTATTTCAGAAGGATCATCTTTTGCATGCAATTGATTGGTGCATTCAAGCCCTAATCTTCTAACGCAAGCTTCAATGTAAGGCCCATTGGTATTGGGTATGCTTGATTCACTACTTCCATCCAATTCACTCCCAGTTGCGACGATGCCTATCTTTGGAGATTTAAAAACTTTCACCTTATCAATTTTGTTCATCAATAGAGACATTAAGTTATAAGGGTTAATAGATTTACCCTTTTTTAAAATAATATCACCAGGTAGAAAATCCTCACCGGCTAGTCGAACATTCCTGCCTTTTTTTATTGGTGCTTCCAAAAGCAAGAAAACTTTATTGTTTTCTTTAATGATTTCAACTTGTTCTATAGGAATAACAGCATCAAAATTCTTTGGCATTAATGCTCCCGTCATGATTTCAAAACAAACATCATTCTCATTTGATGTAATAACTCCATCTCCAGCATAAATGGTATTTATAATCTCTAAGCGTTTTGGATTCTTTTTTGTTATTTCTTTTGTTTCTTTGGATTTAATAGCAATCCCATCCATTGCAGAATTTGAGAAAGGAGGGACAAGCGATTCCGATACTACAGTTTCTGAATTAATACCAAAAGCTTGATGGACAGCAATATCTTTTATCTCTAGCGAAGTAAGAGTTTTTTCTATAATATTTAATGCTTCTTTATAAGTGATCATGATTCATTTATATCTTATGTGGAATCTAAGCTTATTGTGCATTGTTTTAGTGGGGGATGGAAAATTTTTTAAATTTAAATCATAAGGCAGTTTTACGATAGAATAATTAAAAATAGGTAAGCACATTGACTAAGATTAATAGAAGAAATTTCTTGCAAGGTTCAGCGGCAGCTGGGGTTGGACTTGGATTTCAATATGGATCCATTGATACAGCATTTTCAAATCAAGCCTATCGTGGTTTTGAGGATCTCTATAGAAAAAAATGGACTTGGGATAGAGTTGTCAGAGGGACACATGGAACCAACTGTGCTGGAACTTGTGCTTTTAATGTATACATAAAGAATGGTGTTGTTTGGCGTGAAGAACAACAAGGGGAGTATGAGCAATTGGGAGATGTTCCTGATTTTGGACCCAGAGGTTGTCAAAAAGGAATGCGCCACCATAAATATATGTATGGCAAACAACGCATACTCTATCCATTAAAAAGAGTTGGCGAAAGGGGTGAAGGAAAATGGGAAAGAATCAGTTGGGAGCAAGCCACCACAGAGATTGCGGATAAGTTTCTGGATTACGCAATAGAGTATAGTCCTGAATGTATTTCTTATGGAAGTGGCACTCAGATGTCCGTGAAAATGGCTTCTTTTTCTTCTCTTTTAAGATTTGGAAACATTACGGGAGTAACTGTACCTGAGTTTTTTTCAGGCGTTGGCGATCTCCCAACCGGTTCATACATGACCTTGGGACAAGTCTACACAGGCGATACATTTGCCTCAGTGTATAAAGCAAAATGCGTTTTAATCTGGATGAGTAATCCTGCTGTGACAAGAATACCCGATGCTCATTTCTTTTGGGAGGCTCGTTATAATGGAACCCAGGTCATTTCAATTTCTCCTGAATTTACTCCTACTGCAATGCATTCAAGTATGTGGCTTAACCCAAAACCAGGGACTGATGCAGCCCTAGCTATGTCGATGGTCGGTGTCATGATTGATGAGAAACTCTATCAATCGGATTACATAAAAGAGCAAACCGATCTGCCTCTTCTAGTTAGAACCGATACGAAGGAATTCTTAAGAAGAGAGGATCTATCACTCTATGGCTTGCTGGCTGTGGATGACAATGTGTATTACATGTGGGATGAGGAAACTGATGCTATCGTACAGGCACCAGGAACAGGCAGAGCAGACAAGCCGATGGGCAGAGATAGACGAAAGCATGGAACTTTAGAATTAGGAAATATAAAGCCAAACTTAGAGGGAAGATGGAAGATTGAGACATTGGATGGTGAAGTTGAGATTACAACTGTTTTTGAGCTATTAAAAGAGGAATGTAAGCAATATACACCTGAAAAAACATCTGAGATCACTGGGGTTAATCCCGGTGTAATAAAAAAAACAGCTAGAGTTTTTGCGGATGCTCAACCGGGAATGATTTATGCAGGTTATGCTTCATGTAAATGGCTTCATGGTGATCTTTTGCAAAGAGCAATGCTTCTGATGTTAGCTCTGACTGGAAGTACGGGTAAAGAGGGTGGTGGCCTTCAAATTGCTAATGCACCAGTTACTAGAGGATTAAATCAATTTGGCTTTTCTGATATCGGTCCTGCATTTCGACTGATTTCTGCTACCACATGGGATTATGATCATGGGGACATGAAGCAAATGAATGAGAAAGTTTATGGCAAAAAACTTGCCGATACATATGATCAGTATTATAAAAAAAGTGTCAGTGAGGATTGGTTTCCAGATTACAGCCAAAATGGCTGGAAAATGGGTATTTTTGCTGGCAATAATGGTGCCAACTGGCGAGCTACTGGCAGTCATTGGAAAAAAAGTGCTTTGGAATCACTTGAAGTTATAGTTTCAATGGCACCCGATATGGGCATTACAGCTCTTACTTCAGATTATGTTCTCCCAATAGCTCATCACTATGAGAGAAATGATTTAATGCTTCAATCAAGAGTGCCATACCTGCAGGTTCTTAATGAGGCAGTGACCCCACTTGGTGAATCTGTTGATGATTGGGAAGCAAATAGAAGGTTGGCAGAAGCCATTAGTAAAAGAGCTAAAGAGAGAGGTATTAAGCCTATCAGAGACGTGGTTGATGGGAGAACTATTAGGAGGGATTACACCAAAACACTAGAGCTCTACACTATGGGTGGAAGACTTAAAAATTCAATTGATGTTGCTCAGTTTATTATTAACACAAGCCATGGGTTACCTAAGATTTCATTTGCAGAGTTATCAGAAAAAGGCATTGTCAGGGTAAACGGTTCGGATAATACCATGTGGGATAATGAGGACTCACCTTATCATACTGAAATAGTTAAAAGTGTTAGAGAAAAACATCCGTATGAGACTTTTACAGGGAGACAACAATTCTATATTGATCACGAATGGTTTATAGAGTTTAAAGAAACCTTGCCAACCTATAAAGAGCCACTCTCTGGAATAAAAGTTTTTCCCATGAGAATGATGATGGGGCATGCTCGTCATGGTATTCATAGTATGTGGAGGGATGATTCTTTACTGCTAAGTCTTCAAAGAGGTGAACCCGATATCTATATTAATCCCGATGATGCAACAGAAAGAGACGTTCTTGATGGAGACATGGTAAGAATATTTAATATCGCTGGAGAGTTTTTTGCTATGGCCCATGTCAGTTCATCTATCCAGCCTGGAATGCTTTTTATGTACCATGGATGGGACCCTAAATTATTTAAAAATGGTAAAAACTTTGGTGAAGTTATTCCAACAGGGGGATTAATTAAACCCACTTCAATGGCAGGAGATTATGGGCATTTAGGTTATCAACCACTAGCTTTTGCACCGAATCAAACCTATAAAGACTTCACTTGTGATTTTGAGAAGTCAGCATGAACGACGTATCAACTGCAATCAATTATGAAAGAGAATGCAATCAATCTTTAAGAAAATCAGAAAAAACAGCTGAATCTAGAAGCAATCTATACACATATTTTTCTCTTTTATTAGGATCACCTCACGAGATAGCACTCGAATCCAAAATAACATTCAATAATTCCTTGATAAAAGGGTTGCCATATCCCTTTCAGATTGGGGATTTAATTGAGGAATATAGCGGGATTGAAATAGTGGATTTGAAGCGTCAGTATAGCGCTTTATTCGAAGTCGGTGATGAAGGACCACCGGCACCAATAAGAGAAGATCTATTTTTGTTACAGCCGGCAAAGTTGAGAGAGGATTTAGTGCGTTTCTATGATTATTTTGGATACACCTTAAACGATGAATTTCAATGGCAAATGGACCACCTTTCGATCGAACTTGAATTCATGCATTTTTTAAGTTTTCAAGAGCTAGAATCTAACGATAATAAATTATCATTCCAATTAGGCCAGTTGGATTTTTCAAAGAAGCATTTGCTAAATTGGGTGCCTGATTTATCTGCTACAATTAATCGTCTAGGCAATGGTGATATCTATTCAAAAATTGTTGTAGAATTAAATAACTTTCTTTTAATCGATAATAATTGGCAAAAAGAAACAATCAATAATATTCATTTAACTGGGGATTAAATATGGGTCAAGTCGCAATGGTCATTGATTTAAATAAGTGTATTGGTTGTCAAACCTGTACTACGGCATGCAAATCTTTATGGACCGATGAACCCGGTCAAGAATACATGCTTTGGAATAATGTTGAAACCAAGCCTGGACCTGGATATCCTCGTTATTGGGAAGAAGGTGGTGGAGGTTTTGATGAGCAAGGCGATCTTAATCGTGATGGCTTAATGCCTAAGAAAGAAGATCATGGTGGTGAAGTTCCTTTGAATCATGATGAAGTCTACTTCAAAGGTCTTGAGGTAAGATTGCAACAAGAAGAACCCATGGCTAAAGGCAAGGGTGCAAATTGGGATGAAGATACAAGTTCAGGTGATTACCCCAATAATTATCATTTCTATTTACCAAGAATGTGTAACCATTGCACAAAACCAGCATGCTTAGAGGCATGCCCTGTTAGAGCAATATACAAAAGAGAAGAAGATGGTGTTGTGCTTATTGATCAGGATAAATGCCAAGGGATTAGAGAATGCAATAAAGCCTGTCCTTACGATAAAATATATTTTAATTATGTCACTGGAAAATCTCAGAAATGCATTTTTTGTTTTCCTCGATTGGAAGAAGGGGTGGCACCAGCATGTGCAAGACAATGCCCAGGCAGATTAAGATTTGTTGGATACCTTGAGGATGAAGATGGGCCTATTAATGAACTAGTTTATCAATGGAAGGTTGCTTTACCTTTGCACCCAGAATACGGAACCGATCCTAATGTTTTTTATGTTCCTCCAATGTTGCCTCCAACATTTGATGAAAAAGGAGGGTTTGCTGATGAGCCTAGAGTTCCAACGGAATATCTCAGAAGTCTTTTTGGTGAGAATGTCGATGAAGCATTAATTACGATGCAATATGAGATGGAGAAAAAACAAGAAGGAAAAGAATCTAGATTAATGGATATTCTTATAGCAAAAGAATGGAAATCATTATTCAAAATTCCGGATGTTAAGATTTATTAATCAATGAATATTTCTTAAGGAAACTTCCTATGGAGCTTTCAAAAGGTAGAATTTTTTTAATCATGACGTCATTAGTCTTATCTTCAGTAATGGCAAGTCTGGATTCAAGCTTTACTCCAATCGCCATACCAGACATGATTGATAAGCTTGATTCAAGCACCAGCGAAGTTGTTTGGGTTGCCCTTGGTTATTTAATTGCTGCCAGTGGACCAATGTTATTGGCAGCTAAAATGGCTGATGGAATTGGCCATGCAAGATTTTTTCAGATCGGTACATTGATTTATAGCCTTGCAATGATTGCTTGTAGCTGGGCTCCTGATGCCAATACTCTAATTTCAATACGTTTTATACAAGGCTTTGGTATGGCTTTATTTTTGCCTAGTACATTTGCAATTGCTACAGCAATGTATGGACCAGAAAAAAGAGGAAGTGCCCTTGGAATTCTTCAAGCAGCTAATGCTGTTGGGTTTGTCATGGGGCCTGTTTTTGCTGGATGGTTAATTGATGCTTATGATTGGTCAGCAATATTTTGGTCACGCATTCCATTTGCAATTTTGGCTATTTTATTGGCTTTTTTTGCTCTTGGCTTTAAACATCCTTTTCAATTCTCCGAACGCAAAAAGACTTATGACTACCTCGGTGCAGTTTATTTAACTGCAGCACTATTTGGAATACTTTATGGATGCAATAAGTTGCCAGTAGAGGACAATCATTTAGACCCTTCAACTTGGATTATTTTTGCTCTTGGCTTTGCTTTTTTTGTTTTTTTTATCAAGCAAGAAAAAAAACATAGTGATCCATTAATCGATCTAAAACTGTTTTCTGATAGCAATGAGTTTTCTAAGGCTTCAATAGCTTTTGCTTCCGTGTTTGCCAGTTTTCCTGTTTATCTTTTTATACTACCAATTATTATGATCAGTGGGCTAGAAATGAAAGCTTGGGATGCAGGTCTAGCATTAGGTTTGGCTGCTCTTGCAACGTTGCTAATTAGTCCAATTGCTGGCAATCAGTCTGATAAAATTGGACCTGAAAAATTATGCATGATGGGCGCTTTAATTACCGCGATTGGCTATCTTTTCCTTTTCCTAGTTTCAGCTGATTCAACTGTGCTTTCTATATTGCCCGCAATGGCATTGATTGGAGCTGGAACGGGTTTATTTTTCTCACCCAATAATAATCTGATGTTATCCAGTGCACCTCCAGAAAGAGCAGGTATGGTATCTGGACTCTTCGGTGTTCTGAGACAATCAGGTTATGCACTAGGCTTTGCAATTACAGCCAGTCTTTTTACTGCTATTCAAAATTATTTTGACTTGCAATGGGCCTATTCATCAATTGAGCCAATGTCTCAGGCCTCAGCACTAAGCATTACTGATATCTATCATCAAGGCAGTCAATGGTCTCCTGAGATGCTTGTCTTCATTTTGCATATTGGGGTATTATTGTGCACCAGCATTCTTATCATCACATTTGTTAATTCACTACCAAAAATACAACTCAATATTACCAAGCACTCTATTGTAGTAGCCTCTTCATTGCTTATTGCTTTTCTATCGATTGCTGGATTTAGCTTGACTGCTCCTGGCTATCTCAAGGAAGATGTATTATCAAAAAATCTAACGAATAAAGATAAAAACCCAATCAGTCCTTTTGGTATGCCTTCAAGATCGTTTGAGATTATCACGACTGCCACTGCTGCAAAGCTTGATAGCGATATCAGCAATGATAATTATGACAATCGATGTGTTTTTTGTCATGGCTCTAATTTAGAGGGTATACCGGGTTTAGGGGTATCTATCAAAGATTCTCTTTTTCTAAAAAAGATGGACGTTGATGAAATTATTATCTTTCTTAAAGAAGGACGGATGCCTAATTCCAGCGATACCTTATCAGGTGGGGTTATGCCTGGTTTTGCATGGATGCCAGAAGAAGAAATTAGAGACATCGCAGCTTTTATAAAATCAGCAAATAATAATTCTCAATGAATACTGTTTCTCTTAGAGAAGTTCCAAGCTCATTATCAGCTTGGTATGCCGTAATTATATTATTATTAGCCTATGTTTTATCGTTCGTGGATAGAATTATTATGAGCCTTCTCGTAATTCCTATACAAAAGGATTTAGGGATATCTGATACTCAAATGGGTCTTCTTATGGGCCTTGCATTTGCAATATTTTATACTTTGGTTGGAGTGCCAATAGCCAGATTATCTGATGCAAAGAGTAGAAAGATTATCGTCTCTGTAGGGATTTTTCTATGGAGTATCATGACAGCGGTTTGTGGTCTAGCTAGAAGCTTTATAGAACTATTTTTAGCTAGAGTGGGTGTTGGCGTAGGTGAAGCGACACTCTCCCCAGCCGCGTATTCTATGATTGCTGACTATTTCCCTGAAGATAAGTTAGGCAAAGCAATTGCTGTTTATCAATCCGGAGCACTCTTTGGTAGTGGCATTGCTTTTATTATTGGAGGAGCGATTGTTGGTTTGATCGTTAATTCCAATGCCACCTCATTACTTTTTTTAGGTGAGCTACAACCTTGGCAATTGGCATTCATCATAGTGGGATTACCTGGTGTTTTGATGGCCCTTATAATGCTAACTGTGAAAGAACCAAAAAGAACAGGGGTTAAAGAGGATTTAGGGGAAACGGTTTCTATAAAAGATGCAATAGAGTATATGGTCAAAAACTGGAAAGTTTATATTTCTGTTTTTTTAGGATTTAGCATGCTTGCAATCCCTATTACTACTATCTTTACTTGGTATCCAACTTACCTTCAAAGAATACATGACCTTTCAATAGGTGAGAGTGGAAAAATTCTAGGATTGATCCTATTTTTTCTTTCCAGTTCAGGAGTTTTTTTTGGTGGGTGGTTAATTGATTTTCTGAAAAGAAGAAATTACAAAGACAGTTTTTTTAGAGTGGGTTTGATTGCAGCAATTCTACCCGTACCCTTTACTCTTTTTGTTTCATCGATATCAGATTTAGATGCGACAATAATTCTGTTGTGCCCATTTATTTTCCTAGTGAGTATGCCTCTTGCCATTGGACCAATTGTCTTGCAAATTATTTCGCCTAATCAATTAAGAGCTCAAACGGGTGCAATTTATATGCTCTTTATGAATTTATTGACAGCGGCTATTGCTACGACAGGCATTGGATTTATTACCGATTATATTTTTAAGAACCCTTTAGAAGTGGGGCAATCCATTATGATTGTCAATGTGATTTCTGCCCCGTTAGCTTTCATGGCTTTATCTTTTGGGTTATTTCATTTCAACAAAACATTAACAAAAGGGTAAATATCTACTATTATTAATAGTTCACCCTTAAAGAAATTTAGTAGGCTTTATTACAACGAAAAAGGAGATTTTCAATATGTCAGATGAATCAACACAAGATAATTATGCGGGCGTTTGGGACCATGGACTAGGTTTTGGGAAGAAGTCTGCACTTATTGTTATAGATCTATTACAAGGTTATACCACTGAAGGTTCTGCGTTGTATGCTCCAGGGGTTATTGATTGCGTAGCACAGATGCCAGACATATTGGCTTTAGCAAGATCCAAAGGGGTTCCTGTCATACATACAAGAGTTTTATATACTCCGCCAAATTACCCAGAAGGCGGTATCTGGATCAAAAAAGCGCCTGTGCTCAAAGATCTCGTTTTAGGTAATCCTTATGCAGAGTTCTGTGAAGGCATGGAACCAGCCGAAGGAGAGCTGGTGATTGTAAAACAATATGCTAGTGCATTCTTTGGCACTTCATTGGTTGCAACACTAAATGGTTTGGATGTCGATACACTCATTATTACTGGCTGCACTACTTCGGGTTGCATTAGAGCCACAGCTGTTGACTGCGTTCAACATGGTTTTCGTCCCATGTGTGTAAGAGAGTGTATTGGAGATAGGGCGGAAGGGCCGCATGAAGCTAATTTATTTGATATCAATGCCAAGTATGGAGATGTGATTGGCAAAGACATAGCAATGGATTATCTCAATAATTTATAAACAGTTTTTAATTAATTAAGTAAGAGGAATTTAGAATGAGTGATTTAACACAAAGTAGACATTATGATTATATTCCGATCATTGATCGTGAGCCTTTCAAGTTACCAGATGGTGCAAGAGTTGCAGTAATGCCTTATCTTAATATTGAGCATTTTCCAGCAGCAATAGCTGGAACATCTTTAATACCTGGCACAGCTGGATTTTCTCCTGATCCATTGAATTATGGCTGGAGAGACTATGGTAATAGAGTGGGTTTATGGAGAATGAAAGAGCTAATGGATAAACTTGGAATGAGAGCAACGGTTTGTTTGAATTCAGAAATTATTAGAGAGTACCCTAGGATAGTTGAAGAAGCATTAGCCAGTAATTGGGCTTTTATTGGTCATGGTATCAATAATGCACCAGCAAACTTTATTGGGAATGCTCCTGATGGACAAGGGGGTCATACTCCCTTGAGTGAAGAGAGGGAACGCGAAATCATCAGCACCGTTTGTAACACAATGGAAGAAGCAATTGGTAGGAAAACAAAAGGTTGGCTTAGTCCTTTTCTTACTCACACTGACAACACACCCAGAATCCTTGAGGAGAATGGAGTTGAGTATTTATGCGATTACACAGCTGATGATCATCCTTTCAAATTTAACACACCAAATAATAATCTTATTGCTGTCCCTTATACGGTTGAATTAAATGATATACCAGCTTTCCTTGGTCACTCAGGAGTGGGTGTTTCTTCAGAAGCTTTTGGCGATATGATCGTTGATCAATTTGATGTTCTTTATGAGGAAGGCGCTACCAATGCTAGATGTATGCCAATATGCTTGCATACCTTTCATGTTGGACAGCCCAATAAATTCAAGCATCTAAAAAGAGCCTTTGAATATATTGCTAGCCATGATGATGTTTTGCTTACCACTGGTGATGACATTAATGATTGGTATAGAGCTCAATATATGTAAAAAAGCTCATATTTTGTGAGTTTATGTAAAACAATCATGGGTAACTTAAAAGTTACCCATGAAAAAAATAACCCATGAAAAATAACCTTCTTTATTTAGTCATTACCACTTTCTTCTTGTTCAGTAATGAATTTCTTTTAACTCAGCCCTTGCCTCCAAAATTACCAGATGTTGGAACACCCGTTATGAGGCTTCCAAAATTAATAGAAGAGTCGTCTATTAATTTAAAAGCCCCTAAAGGTTTTGAAGTTGAATTATTTGCAGAAAATTTGAGTTCACCAAGATGGCTATTGATTCTTCCTAATGACAATATTTTAGTAGCACAATCGAGAACAGAATCTTTACCAGGTTTACCACCAGAGACAGTCAAAATACTTACAAAAATGAATTTATTTGGCCCATCACCCAACAATATTATTGAAATCAGTAATAGAAATGGAGTGCAAAAAGCCCATCCTATTATCAGTGATTTAAATCAGCCTTTTGGAATGATTTACTTTAAAGAGCAATTGTATATTGCTAATACTGATTCAATTTTAAAATACAATTTTCAGAATTATAAAATTAATTCATCTCCTTTGAAGATTTTAGATATACCAGCTGGACCTCCAAACAATCATTGGACACGGAATATTATTTTGAATAAAGAGATGAATAAAATATTAGTCTCAGTGGGCTCTGGAACGAATGTTAATGAAGAGGGAACAGACAATATTGAGCGTGCAGCTATTTGGGAGATAAACTTGGATGGTTCTGAAAAAAAATTGTATGCGACCGGACTTAGAAACCCAGTAGGCATGGCCTATGATCCATTCAGTCAAAAACTTTGGACCACAGTCAATGAAAGAGATGGTCTCGGTGAATTTTTACCACCCGATTACTTTACTGAAGTAGTTGAGGATGAATTTTATGGATGGCCATATGTTTATTTTGGTATCTATCCAGATCCAAGGCAGTTAAATATTAACCCATTGAAAGTAAAAAAAGCTCTAACACAGTCAAGAGTGCCAGACTTATCTTTAGGGGCTCATACCGTCCCATTGGGATTATTATTTCACAGTGGTAAAAACATTGATCCTAGATATAAAAAAGGAGCTTTTATAGCAAGAAGAGGAGGTGTATCTACCTCTGAGTTGTCTGGCTATGATGTTATTTTTGTTCCATTTGAAGACGGTTATCCAACAGGAGAAATAGAGGTCTTTCTTTCAGGCTTTATTGCTAATATCGATAAGGCAGAAATTTTTGGTAGACCTGTAGGTATAACTGAAATGAATGATGGATCTATGCTTGTTACAGATGATGTGGGTGGAAAAATATGGCGTATTCACTTCAGTGAAAAAAGTTAAAACCAATCTACTGATAGCAGGCGGTGGACTAGCCTCTTGCTTGTTAGCTTATCGGATTAAATTATTACTTCCTGATTTTGATTTCTTGATCGTTGAGAGGAATCATCAGCTGGGAGGGAATCATAATTGGTCTTTTCATACCACCGATATCAATAATTCTCAATTTGAATGGCTTTCTCCTTTAATATCATATCGCTGGAATGACCATGATGTTGTTTTTCCAAATCATTCTAGAACTATTAAAAGAGGTTACAACACAATCGCTTCAGTTGATATGCATGAGAAATTGACTCCTATCATAGGTAGTCATGTGCTTTTCAATCGGTCAATAAAGTCCTTAAATAATAAAGAAGCTCAATTAAATGATGGCACATTGATTGAAGCCAATATCGTGATTAATGCAATGGGGCATTCTCCGAATAAAGATATTGCTATTGCTTACCAAAAATTCTTAGGAATTGAAATTGAATTAAATGAGCCTCATAACTTACAAAGACCCATACTAATGGATGCGACAGTCAACCAGCAAGATGGTTACCGATTTATCTATACATTGCCTTTTGATACAAGAAAACTGTTAGTTGAAGACACAAGATACAGTGATAATATTTTAATCAATGAGGATGAATATTTAGTTGAGATTAAAAAATATATCGTTAGTAAAGGTTGGGGTAATTATAAAATTATCAATAGGGAAAAAGGAGCTCTGCCTATTATTTTGAATGGAAATTATTCCAGTTTTATTGATAAGGAGATTGGAATGATTGGAATGAAAGGACTTTTATGCCATCCAACCACAGGATATTCTATTCCCCATGCAGTTCAGCTGGCTGAACTTATTACGGATGAGCTTTCTAATAAAGGTAATGATGTTACCCAAAAAATTAAGCAATATTCAATCCATTCTTGGAAAAGAGACGAATTTTTTAGAATACTCAATAGAATGCTTTTTTGGGCATGCAAGCCTCTAGACCGATATAAGATATTTCAACGATTTTATACATTACCAGAATCTTTGATAGCCAAATTTTACTCTAGAGAGTATTCATTTTTAGAGAAATTAAAAATGTTGATTGGGATGATGGATGGCTTCAAGCCCCCTGTAAAAATTACAAGTGCTTTAAAGGCAATGTATAGAAATGAGTAAAAAAATTGCAATAATTGGAAGTGGGTTTGGTGGGTTGGCTCTTGCCATTAGACTCCAAGCTTCCGGGTTGGAGACTGTTATTCTTGAAAAGCGAGATAAACCAGGAGGTCGAGCCTACTTTTATGAAGAAAAAGGGTTCCATTTTGATGCAGGCCCTACAGTCATAACTGCCCCTCATATTTTTGAAGAATTGTTTGAATTGACTGATAAGAAGATGGAAGATTATATTGAGTTGATTCCAATAGATCCTTTTTATCGACTGCTTTGGCCTGATGGTGAGGTTTTTAATTACAATTCTGATATGAATGCTCTCTATGCTCAGATTGAGAAACTTAATCCTAAGGACGTTCGTGGCTATAATAAATTTTTAAAATTCTCTAATGCAGTTTTCAAAGAAGGCTATGAGAAAATGGTTGATCATCCATTTCAATCAATTTGGAGTATGGTGAAAGTCGCTCCTCAGTTATTACTTTTGCAAAGTTTTAGATCAGTGTATTCAATGGTGTCGAAATACATTAAGCATCCAAAACTAAGGCAAGCATTCAGTTACCATACCTTGCTTTTGGGCGGCAGCCCTTATTCAAGTTCAGCCATTTATTCACTAATCCATGCGCTGGAGCATAAATGGGGTGTGTGGTTTGCCAAAGGTGGAACAAGTGCTCTAGTTGCAGGTTTGGTGAAATTATATGAAGATTTAGGTGGTACTTTGCATTTAAATTGTGCAGTGCAAAGTATTGAGACAAATGATAATAATGAAGTTGTTTCTATTCATAATGAGAATGGAGAACGATTAGAAATTGCAGCTGTAGCAAGTAATGCAGACATTTATCATACCTATAATGAGTTGCTTAGTGATAATAAGACTGCTCAAAAGAAAACTAAGGTTTTAAAGAGAAAGAAGTTTAGCCCTTCTCTTTTTCTATTGCATTTTGGTCTCCGTAGAGAGCATCCACAACTAGCTCATCACACGATTTTATTTGGCCCTAGGTGGAAGGAATTACTGGAAGATATTTACCATAAAGGTGTTTTACCTGAAGATAATGCTCTTTATTTGCATGCACCATCAGTTACTGACAAAAGCATGGCACCAGAAGGTTGTTCAGCCTATTATGCACTGGCTGTTGTTCCTAATTTGGGCAAGTTAAACATTGATTGGTCAATAGAAAAAGAGAGGTACAAGGAAGTTATTTATCAACAACTCGAGGAAAGGTGCATACCTAATCTGAGGGAAGATTTAGTTGTAGAGAAAATCTTTACACCAATTGATTTTGAAAAAGAACTCAATTCCTATCAAGGTGCAGCTTTCTCTATGGAACCATTATTGATACAGAGTGCTTATTTTAGAATACATAATAGCGATCAAAAGATTAAAGGCCTCTATTTTACTGGAGCTGGGACTCACCCAGGAGCAGGGGTTCCTGGAGTGGTTAATTCAGCAAAAGCCACTGCAAGAATTATGATTGATAATTTGAAAAATGGATAAAGTACTTTCTCATAGTTTTGAGATGATCAAAGTAGGCTCCAAGAGTTTTTCTGGAGCCTCTAAACTCCTTGATAAACATACAAGAGAATCTGCAATCTTACTCTATTCATGGTGTCGTTATTGCGATGATCAAATTGATAATCAATTGCTTGGATTTAATTTATCATTTGAAGAAGTAAAAGAATCTGATGACAAGATACTTCAAAAGATTGAGAAAAAAACTCACCAAGCTATTAACAATGAATCGTTAGAACAATTTGAATTTGAAGCACTTCGCCGTGTGCTTGAAAAACATCAAATTCCTGAGCAATATCCAATAGAGCATCTAGAAGGCTTTAGAATGGATGTGGAGAAGAAACAATATCATACCATCACGGATACTCTCGATTATTGTTATCATGTGGCCGGCGTTGTGGGAATTATGATGGCTTGTATTTTTGGAATTAAAGATCCAAAAGTCTTAGAAAGAGCAGCCGATTTAGGGATTGCTTTTCAACTTACAAATATCGCAAGAGATGTTATTGCTGATGCTGAGGTGGGAAGAGTATATCTACCCAAAGAATGGCTGGTTGCATATGATATTGATCCAGGATCAATTTTAGAAATAAAAAATAGAATGAAGCTTTTTCTCCTTATTAAAAAACTATTGGATTTATCAGACCAATATTATGATTCTGCAAATATAGGGATTCAATCACTGCCATTGAGAATAAGATGGGGGATCAAAGTGGCTCTATCGGTGTATCAACAAATAGGTTTTAACATAAGAACCTTGAGCTCCAATGCTTGGAATCAAAGGATTTATGTTAAGAGGCCTTATAAGCTGTTTCTTGCGATAAAATACTTCATAAAGTATTTTTTATTGCCTGAAAACACTGCGTCAAAAGATTTGGAAAGAGATCCTTCGCTTTGGAAAAAAAACTAAATTCCTAACTTTAAGTCTTTTGGGACATAGAGGAAGCCAAATGATAAAGCATCATCTTTTTCAGAAGTTGAATGATGTAATTGGTGTGCACGAATCATTCTTTTCATGTATCGACTACTAAATTTATACTTTATCTTGATTCTGCGATGAACAATTATATCGTGAAAGATAAAGTAAGCTGGACAATAACAAGCGATACCAACACCAACCCAAAGCAGAACTGTATCATTGTGATAACCTGAATAAATGCAAAGAATTGAGGGAATAGCAAACAGGACTGCAAACCAATCATTTTTTTCAAACATACCTTCTCTGGGTCTGTGGTGTGATTTATGTAGATACCATAAATAACCATGCATAACATACTTATGCGTATAGAATGCAACGCCTTCCATAATGAGGAAAACGATAAGAACAATTAAAATATTCACAAACATTGATGCTTAATCCAACTCTAAATAAATTCACTAATCATATTATAATGACGCTATTTTATCATAATGATATATTGATTATTTCATCAAACATTTAAAAGTAGTCTATTAATCATCAATGAATAGTAATAAGAATTGTCAGTGGAGAATAGCTAGAAGACCATCAGGAAATGTAGTTCATGAAGACTTTGAATATCATGAGAATGAAATTCCAAAAATCGAAAATGGTCAAATCTTATTAAAGACTCTCTATTTAAACTTAGCGCCTGTGATGAGGATGTATATGTCTGGAAAATCTATAGCGGGCGAAGCAGCATTGAATATAGGTGATGTGATCCATGGCAGAGGTGTTGGTGAAGTGATAGAAAGCAATCATTCCGATTATAAAGTTGGAGATATCATACAAGGCCAGATGGGCTGGCAAACATACAAGGCAACTTCTGTTACAAACAGTGAAAAATTTAGAAAAGTTCCAGATGCTGGAGTCCCTTATTCCATTGGATTAAGCTTATTTGGGATGACTGGTTTTTCTGCTTATTTTGGCTTCTTTAGCAGCGGTAAGCCTAAAAAAGAAGACACTGTTGTCATATCAGGAGCAGCAGGAGGCGTTGGCTCTATTGTGGTTCAACTGGCTAAGACTCTTGGATGTAAAGTCATTGGTGTTGCAGGTGGAGTAGAAAAATGTGGTTTTTTAGAAGACCTTGGGTGTGATATTGCATTGGATTATAAAACTGGTGATATTGCCTCAAAGATAAAGGAAGTCACACCGAATGGTATTGATCTTTATTTTGATAATGTTGGAGGTGAAATTCTTTCCGCTTGTCTTGATAATCTTGCACAAAACTCAAGAATTGTTTTATGTGGTTCAATCTCAGAATATATTTCTGTTGAACCTTATGGATTAACTAATTACACCAATCTAAGAAAAACGAATTCAACAATGCAGGGATTTTTTATCTACAACCATATGGATGATCTTGATGAAGCTGAAAAAAAGCTCAAGAATTGGGTGTCTTCAGGAGCAGTTAAACCCATTGAATATATTTTTGATGGCTTTCTTTCAATGCCAGATGCTCTAGCCAGCCTATACAATGGTAAGAATTATGGAGTAGCGCTATGCCGAGTCTCCCCAGGTCCTTATGATCTTTAGAAAAACCTATATACTAGATCTATGATTATCATCAATAAACAACAAAAAATTACAGTTCTATCAGTATTCTTGTTTTTATTTGTATCCATTGAATCATTGGCCTCTGAAAGTGATTGGATGCATTATGGGGGCGATGAAGGAGGAGGTCGGTATTCATCTTTATCTCAAATTAATCGAGCAAATGTGGGTCAATTGGAAGTGGCTTGGAAATACAAAACAGGCCATTTGGATCGTGTTCCAGAAAACCTTGCTTTTTTGAAAAAAATGGTTGGCTTTCAGGTCACCCCCATCATACTTCCAGATGATGTTGGTGGTGCCTTGATTTTATGCACACCTTTCAATGAAATTATTGCTCTCAATCCTATCAATGGTGAAAAAAAGTGGTCCTACGACCCTAAAATTGATTTAAGACCTTTTGCCGGTCGATTCAGTTGCAGAGGATTAGCACAATGGAGAAATCCTAAGCTTCAATTGACTGAGATTTGTGCCCACAGTCTTTTTCTTGCAGCCAATGATAAGAGGTTGATAGCGGTAGATGCCCAAACAGGAGTGTTATGCCCAGCATTTGGTAATAATGGTATTGTCAATGTAACTCCTGTAATACAAAATCTAGAACCAACGAATCAAATTAGAGCCATGCAATTAAAGTCTCCGCCTGCAGTGGTTAATGGTGTGATAGTCATAGGAGGCACTGGAAATAAGTTTAAAGACGCAAGTTCAGTGAATGGAGCAGTAAGAGGTTTTAGTGCAGTTGATGGCTCTTTTCTTTGGGCTTTTGATACATTGATAAGAGATGAGGATAATCCTGAAGCGCTCCCCTATGATGTAGGCGGTGCAAATGTATGGACAACGATGTCTGTTGATAGCAAAAGAGATCTAGTATTCGTTCCAACTGCAAGTGCGGCTCCAAATTTCTATGGCGGGTTGAGACCGGGGGATAATCGTTATGCTAATTCTGTTCTAGCAATAAAAGCTTCAACAGGAGAATTAGTTTGGCATTATCAAACCATCCATCATGACATATGGGATTGGGATCTACCGACCCATCCTCTATTAGTTGATATCACTACAAATAAAGGCAAAGTGCCTATCGTAATTCAGTTAGGTAAAACAGGAATGGTGTATACTTTTTATCGTGAAACAGGGTTACCTTATTTTGAGATAGAAGAAAGACCCGTTGCTACCGATGGAATTTTAGGTGATCAATTATCACCAACACAGCCCTTTCCAGTGAAGCCACCACCACTTATAAGGCAGGGTATTACCCCTGATGATGCTTGGGGAGTTACCCCAATAGAAAGAGAAGGTTGTCGAGAAAAAATTGCTGGAGCTCGATATGGTCGAATGTTCACCCCCATCTCTACAAAAGGAACCATTATGTATCCACAAGTTGGAGGTGGAGCAAATTGGGGAGGAGGTGCATTTGATACAGAAAGAAATATTTTAGTTGTCCCAGTTTCAGAAGTACCTTTTTATGTTCGACTAATCCCAAAAGATGAAGTTGATCAGAAATTAGCAAAGTCTCCCATGGCTGGTAATCCTATGGGGCCTCCTGGCTTAATCAAAGGAACTGATTACGGTTTGGAGCAGTCTCCATTACTTTCTCCTTTGTACACCCCTTGTACGAAACCACCTTGGTCATCATTGGTTGCAGTGGATATGATTGAAGGCGAGATCTTATGGAAGAAACCTTTTGGGAAAATTGACAAACTCAGTCCTCTGCCCATTGGTTTTGAATGGGGAACACCATTTGCTGGAGGTGCTATAACCACAGCAGGAGGAGTTATATTTATTGGAGCGACTGCGGATGAAAGGTTTAGAGCTTTTGATATCGAAACGGGTGAGAAATTGTTGGAGTTAAAAGCACCCACTTCTGCTATGGCTACTCCAATGACTTATATGGCAAATGGAAAGCAATATGTAGTGATTGCTACAGGAGGTCATATGTGGAATTACAGAGACGGAATTAGCGATGAAATTATTGCTTATGCTTTACCTGAGAATTTAATTCAGTAAATCAATAGCATCTAGTTCTGCATCTGGATCAAGGAAGTTTAAACCCGCATCTTTGATTTTCTGATTGGATACATTTTTTGGGCCTGGACTGAGATTTAACCATTCAACATGATCTAATTTTTCTGCATCGCAAACAGCAGCAAAGAATTCTGATTTTGTAACCTTTACTTCATTAAAAAGATTATAAAGACCGCTGAGCTCTTTATCCATTGCAAGTTCAATCGCTCTAACGACATCATCGCGATGAATGATCATTGCATCGGATTGACCATCAAAAGGTACTTTTTGCCCTGAGAGTTGTTTTAACTGATTTTTCCACTCTCTACCAGGCCCATGAATAGTACCCGTTCTAAATATGCATGTATCAATACCAATACTATTGAGTAGTTTTTCTGTTTCAATATAAACCTCTTGAAAGGGATTTAGTGGGTTTGCTTTTGTTTCCTCTGTAATTTCTGCTTCTCCATTGCCATCTCCATAAGCATTTAATGAACTTGTAAAGATAATGCGACTCAATGAACTGTTTGAATTACAGGCTGACACAACACTTGCAGCAGTGCCTACATAAGAATCTCTATATAATTCAGGATCCATTACTGTTTTACCATCGCGTTCAACCATGCCCCCAGCAACCGTTAGAATTAAAACATCTTGGTTTTCTAATAATTCTTTCATTTTTGCTTCATCGCTACCATACATAACGATTACTTTATCCGAAACAGCTTCCAGTTCATTTTTTCTAGATTCTTTAGTTGTGGTAACAGTTATATGATGTCCTAATTGTTTAAGATATCGACATGCTGCCAAACCAGTGTAAGCGGCTCCAACTATTGCAATTTTCATATTTTTTCCTTTTTTCTTATTGTAGGGCTTCAAGAATTAAATTGGGCAGCTTTGAATCATCCCACTCAGAATCCTGACTGCCTGTTCTTAAAATGACTAATGATTGAGAGGGAATCATATAAATGCGTTGTTTACCGAGTCCATCCATAAAGAAAACATCGTCTGCTTTGAATGGTTCACTATGAAGATTAGCAAAAGCTTCTAATCTTGAATCATAAGGTCTTTTAGCTTCAAATTTATTACCCAACCATATTTGCATACCATAATTGATATTTGCATTAGAGGGTTCAATCATTTGATTGACCCATCCAGGTGGGAGGATTTCCTTATCTTGGAAAAGGCCTTTATTCATTAGCATCTCACCCACTCTTACCATGTCGCCCACGGTCGACCACATGCAGCAATCGGTATGAACCATACCTCCAGGTTTATCCACAAAGAAGAAAGCATTTTTTGCTCCCAAAGGTTTCCATATTTTCTCAGAGAAGTAGTCACCATATCTTTGACCACTTGCTCTTTCAATAATGATACCCAGCATCTGACTATTGGGATTTACATGTGAAAAAACAGTGCCGGGTGACGTATCAGTTGCGACATTAATATTAGCAGTAGTAATATCCAAACCCATAATTCTTTGTATTCTTTGAGATTTAGGTGAAAAATCATAATCTTCTTTTAAGCCTCCAGCCATATTCAGAAGGTCTCTAATAGTGATGGCTTCTTTTTCCGTTCCTTGCCATTCACTAATAAATTTTGAAGCTGATATATCTACTGATTCAATAAAACCATCTTCAATCGCATGACCCATAAGAATAGCATTCATAGTTTTAGTCAGAGAGTGAAGGCCAAAAAGTGAATCAAAATTAGTATCATTCCAATAGTTCTCAAAAACAATATTACCTTTGTGCTGTATCACTAAGCTATTGCTATTGTGTGACCCAGCATAATCGCTTGCTTTTTGGAAAGCTTCCATGGAAATTTCACTTTTCTCAGTATCAAGAGTAGGCAGTGGATTTAAATAGTTGCCTTTGGTCATTTCTAAGGGTTGATACCAGGAGAGCCTTGGATTTAATGGATTTCCTAATATCGAAGTAGTCCATCGTTCCCAAAAAAGACCATAAAAGCCCAAGGCGGCTGGAATAAATCCCGAACCAATAATCAAGACCAATGCAATACCAATCCATTTAAATGTTTTTTTAAATATTAATTTAATCATCAGTTGTCCTCATGAATTACTCCTCTTTTGATTATATTAGGTAATCAATAATCATCCAGTCAATTTTTTTTAGAGCTCAAGTTTTATAAACTTTTTTAAGGTGCACTAGGATAGAACCAATCAGGTCCAACACAAGGCGTATTAATCTTGACTGTAAATGGCATATTATTTAATGGAAAGAGTTCATTAACATCTATTCCAGCAAGGTCAATTCTTGATGTTGGTGTGCATAGAATTCCATCGTCATCAAGATCAACCCAAGCGTAGACCACCAAACCAGTATTGCCTGATGAATCGTAACTAAATGTGTGACTGAAAGTTGTTTTTTCTGAAGTAAAAGATTCAATTTCATACAATGGATGCTCTTGAAAACCTATACCTGATATGGCATGTAAGATGATAAAATTTATTTCCTTGAAGCTTACTTCTGGGTCAAGTGCTACTTTCCCTGAGATCGTAATTCTTTCTTTTATTATTTCTGAATCTTGATCATTATAGGAATTGAATCCAAACACAATCAGTAGGATCAAAAGCAGGAGCAGTATCAATTTTTTTATCATTACATTGATTGTAATAAATTTAGACCAAGAAGTTTGAAAATATGTTTATAATTTCTTTATGTCTTCACAAAAGATAATGAGTTCATCAAAGCTATTATTGATTTGCATTGCATTCTTTTCTATTCAATCTTGCAGTTTGATTAAGACGGACTTTAATTTTGTTAAACCCATGTATAAAGTTAAAATCATTGATGATTTATCATTGGATTTTGAAGATCTCAACAAGCAATTACCCATCCGTATTTCTTATCCTGATACTGCAGGCAGACTTCCTGTTATTATTTTTTCTCATGGCAATGGTTCTAAGGGAGATATGTATCAGGGATTTACTGATTACTGGGCAAGCCATGGATACTTAGTAATTCAACCCACACATATCGATTCAATTTCTCTTGGATTTGAAACCAAACGTGACAATATGAGAGAAATGCAGAAGCAGATGCTTTACGTCACAGACACTCGAAGACAAGACATGAGTTTTATTCTTGACTCATTAGGATTGATAGAGGAGATGGTACCTGATTTAAAAAATCGATTGGATACATCAAAATTAGTTGCAGCTGGCCATTCAATGGGAGCTGCGACAGCCATGCTTGTTTCTGGAATGAAGCTAGTAAATCCAATGGATGGCACTGAAGAAAGCTCTGATGAGAATCGTTTTAAGGTTTTATTGATGATCAGCGATCCTGGAACAATGACACTGATGCCAAAAGAACCATGGAAGGGTGTTCGGATTCCAACCTTAATTTCTACTGGAACAAAAGACTTTAGTGATGTTGGGTCAAATAAAATGAAGTCACCATTTAAGTATGAGGTGCCAGAAGCACTGAAACGTTCCTTTGCTCCACATCATTATCTTTTGATAGATCAAGCCGATCATTATCTAGGAGGGCTAATTTGCAGAACCGATGTTCCTGGACCTCCTCAACATGAAGCTTTAAAGATTGCTGCTGAATCCAGTGTTGTTTTCTTAGATGCTTATGTTAAAAACAGCAGACGCGCATTGATGTCAATTACATTTGGAGATATGGAAAAGGCGACCAATGGCAAAGCAACATTGATTTTAAAGTAATATTCTTATTTCTTATAGATTTATAAGGATCGGTCTAATAAAACCCTTTTAGAGATCAAATAATGATTCAAAGTTTTTTCCAAGAAGCATTTCCATTTCTTCTGTTGTGTAGTTAACTTCTTGCATCGCATCTGCAAATCGATTGAGATGACTCTTTGTATAGCCAGGAAATTGAGGTCCATCAGAACCATAAATGACTTTATCAATCAGGTTATTTTTCTTAATAATGGAGAGGTATTCAGGAAGAATAGCTTCGGCTTTTCTAGCTCCCAAAGCTCCAGGTTCAAGGTAAACATTGCTATATTTTTTTACCAATGCAATGCATGAATTTAGATAAGTAAGCTCAATGTTATAACTGTCATAACCAGAATGACCCAGTATAAATTTTGTTTGAGGGTATTTCTTTATTGATTCTTCCAAGTAAACAGGATCAACATAAGGCGGTTCTCTTCGTGTATAAGGATTAGGGCTTGTTCCTGTATGGATGTAGATAGGTTTTCCCAACCGACCGGCTATCTCATAAATGCCATCAAATCTTTTATCATCCAGTCTCATTTGCTGGTGAGCATGCGCCAACTTTATACCAAATGATTTAAATTTTAAAAGATCATTTTCTAGTTTTTTCAATTCTTTGTCTTTATTAATATTCCAATAATCAGTTCTAATACTGAAGAAACCAAACATTCGCTCAGGATGATTTTTAATTTGTTGATTAAGAAATTCATTGGATGCATTACCAGTTGTATCTGGGCTATAAACGGCAAAGATACCGGCCCTTCTAATGCCTGCATTATCCATTTGTTTTAAAATACCTTCAGATGTTAGTCCATTACCTAACAGGGAACTCATGAGAAATTTGAATGGTTTTGGCACTCTTTCAGAATATCTTTCCTTATAGGGTTCAGTTAATGCGTCCCATGTCCCTGTGTGCAGATGCATATCAATTACATCAATTGTTTTTCCATTAACAACAAGACCATAAGATGGCTCATCATTTCCTTTAAAATAATTGATTCCTATAAATGCAATTATTATTAGTATTGAAATTCTTATAAGATTTTTTTTCATATACGTTTAGTTTCTAATAAATTTCATAAGAATTCAAAAAACCCTATAGCCATACCAATAGCTAAAACAATAATGATCCATTTCAATACTTTTTTTAATAGGAATTTAATCATGGGTTGTTTTGATTTATTCCTTTACTGATTGTGTTTACCAAGAATGAATCATCCCATTCCATCTGAATGTCACCAGTTCTAACGATGACCAGTTTTTTTGATGGAACAATATATACTCTTTGGCCACCAAAGCCATCAAGATATATAACATCGTTATCAATAAAAGGCTCCTTATGAAAGGCAGTTGCACTACTTTTTCTATTGTATGCTCTTCTTTCATTATGCTCTGTACCTAACCAAGTTAGATAACCATAGTTTGGATTTAGTTTTGATGGTGTAGTCATTTGATCTATCCATGTAGTAGATACAATTTGTTGATTATTCACTGTTCCTTTGTTGAGAATCAGTAAACCAACTCTCAGCCAATCTCTTGCTGTTGCATCAAGGCAGCAGAAGACTCTAGGCATTTTTGTAACTTCAGAATCTAGGAAAATAAAAGCATCATCTTGTGCAATTTTTTGCCATAAGTTTTCTGATAGATATTTAGAATATCGAAATCCTGTTGATCGCTCCAAGAGTAGGCCAAGATTTTGGGGGTTAACTCCATTATAAGCAAACTCCTGATCAGGGATTTGAACGCTCATTTGATTAACCGTTGATTGAGTTATTTGATCACCAACCACTAATTGATTCCAATCACTCAAAGGATGAAAGGAAAATGTAGGGAAATCAATTCCACTTACTTGTTGTAACATTTGCCTAATAGTAATATTTTTTCGTTCATCATTAGCCCACTCAGTAATATAATTAGAGGCAAAAACATCAACATCTTTTATATAGCCTTGATCTATTGCTATACCAATGAGGATTGCTAAGACTGTTTTATGCATAGAAGCTGTACTTGAATTATGATTTTTTGAATAACCATCAAAATAATGTTCGAGTTGTAAAGTATCTTGATGAAAAATAAGTAAAGCATGTGAATTATTTTCTTTAGCAAAGCTAATTGACTCATTAAAAGCATCCTGACTGATCATAGATTGTTGTAAAGTATTATCTATTGGGATTCCCTTACCAGAAATAATTTTTTCAGGTATGCCTGGACTCTTACCAATAATAACCCCTCCCAATCTACTTATTACTAATGGGTTTTGGATATAGAGGTAGCTGATATAAATGATCAGGCAAGCCATTAAAAGCAGGGTGAAACTAAAAATGAATTTTAATACCTTTTTCATAATTTACATTAAATCATATCTTAAAATCTTAAGATAATGAGTCTTTCAAATGCGATGTAATTTATTTAGAGAATAGAGGTCGTTTGATTATTGTTTTTCTAGCCAATCGTCATCACTTTCCTCGGTAATATTTGCAAAAAGTGGTGAGGATAAGTACCTTTCACCAGTATCCGGTAGCATGACACAGAATGTACTATTTTTATCAGCTTTTTCAGCCACTCTTAATGCACCATTCATTGTTGCTCCTCCAGAGATACCACAAAATATACCCTCATTTTTTGCAAGCTCTTGAGCGGTAGCGATGGATTCATCATCATCAACAGTGATTATTTCATCGACGATGTTTTTATTCAGTACCCCTGGAATAAAATCAGGAGTCCATCCTTGAATCTTATGTGGTTGCCATTCTTTTCCTGACAGTAAAGAAGCCTTATCAGGTTCAATAGCGATAATATTGATATTTGGCCTTGCTAATTTTAATACTTCACCTGTGCCAGTAATGGTTCCGCCAGTTCCCCAACCACTAACAAAATAATCTAAATCCTTGCCTGCAAAATCATTCAATATTTCGGGTGCCGTGGTGTTTCTATGGTAAGCAGGATTAGCTGGATTTTCAAACTGATTCGCTAGAAACCAACCATATTTTTTAGCGAGATCTTCAGCTTTCTTGACCATGCCAGTTCCTCGCTCTGCTGCTGGAGTTAGAATTACCTTTGCACCAAGTGCTTTCATAATTTTTCTTCTTTCAATAGAGAATGTTTCCACCATGGTTGCAACAAAAGGGTAACCTTTTGCAGCACAAACCATAGCCAATGCTATTCCAGTATTTCCTGAGGTTGCCTCGATTACCGTTTGACCTGGTTTTAAGGCGCCACTCTCTTCAGCATCCTGTATTACTGCTATTGCAAGTCGATCTTTCACCGATGCCAATGGATTAAAAGCCTCACACTTAACATAGATATTTTGATCTTGTGGTCCCATTGAATTAATTTTTACAATCGGGGTATTTCCAATCGTTTCAAGAATATTGTTGTAGAGCATATTATTTTCTTAGTGTATTAATAGTTTTGTGCTATTTTAATATTAATTTAAGCCTCTCCTTACACTTTTTAGATCTAAATATATAACCATTTATTTGGTTAATTAATTGATCCCTAATGGATAATATCCCATATCACTATGAAGAAAGTATCAGTACAGAATTATTCAATGCAATCCAAGCTTGAATTGAAAAATGGAGAAATTCTGATTTCTCCTAATATCGCTTATGAAACTTGGGGAAATTTAAATGCTGATTTATCCAATGCCATACTCATCACTACTGGTCTTTCCCCTTCATCGCATGCCGCATCAAATGAACACGATAGTCAGAAGGGTTGGTGGGAAAAACTGATAGGACCAAATAAAGCGATTGATACGAATCAATTTTTTGTCATCTGTGCAAATTCATTAGGCAGTTGTTTTGGCTCAACTGGTCCATCCAGTATTAATCCTAAAACGAATCAGCCCTATAAACTTTTGTTTCCTAAGTTATCAATTGAAGACATTGCTTCTAGTTTGATAAGACTGACCAATCACTTGGGAATCAAGCAACTGCATACTATTGTAGGACCTTCCATGGGAGGAATGACAGCATTGAGCATCGTCAAGCAATCACCAGAAATTGCCAAACAAATGATTCTTATATCCACTTCAACTTCATCTAGACCTTTCTCTATAGCTTTAAGATCATTACAAAGAAAGATGATTACCTCAGATCCTGCTTGGAAAAATGGCGACTATGATCTTGCTGATCTTCCATTAGAGGGTATGCGTTTAGCAAGATTTCTTGGAATGGTTACTTATCGCTCTCCTGAAGAATGGAATCAGCGATTTGGAAGAGAACTGATAGAAAATATCGCAACTAATGCGAGTCTATTTGATAATACATTTCAAGTAGAAGATTACTTGCATAATCGTTCAGATGATTTTATTAAAAATTTCGACCCCAATTCATACCTCTATCTTTCAAGAGCTATTGATTTATTTGATGTGATGGATGAGAGCAATTCTTTACCAGAAGAATTTAAACAAACCACTTTAAAGAAGATCAAAATTATTGGTGTCAATTCAGATTATATTTTTCCTTTTGAATGTCAAAAGGAGCTCAATGAGAAATTTTTATTATCAGGTATTGAGAGTGAATTGATAAAATTACAATCAATACAAGGGCATGATTCATTTTTAGTCGACGATCTCAATTTTGGTAAAGCCATATTTAAATTTCTCCAATAAATTAATTTTTCCTTTATAACGTAAAATTATATCTAGATTGATAAACACAATCTTATATAATGTATGGTTATAATAAATTTTAAATAAAATCGATTTAATTATGACACTTACTCAGTTTAAATATCTAGTCTCAGTCATGGAGAATAAGCTCAATATTAGTCTTGCTGCTGATAGCTCCAATACCAGCCAGCCAGGGATTAGCAAACAAATTAAGTTACTTGAAGAAGAGTTGGGAGCTTATATTTTTGTTCGAAAAGGTAAAAAATTGACAGGCATTACTCCATTTGGCGAAGAAGTGGCTTACTATGCTAAGAAAATTCTCCAAGATGTTAGTAATATTAGACTTCTCAGTAATCAAATTTCATCTGTGAATGAAGGCATACTCACAATTGCTACCACTAATGCCCAAGCACGTTACATCCTTCCAGAAATAATAAAGACTTTTAAACAGGATTACCCAAAAGTAAAACTAGAACTAAAGCTGGGTTCGTCCATCCAGATTAAGGAAATGATATTAAACAATGAAGTAGATTTAGCAATAGCAACTGATTTTGATAATCTTAATAATGAGGTGATTTTATTACCTATTTATGATTGGTTTAATGCAATTATTGCTCCTCTTGATCATCCTATTAAGAAAGATCTAAAAAAATTAACCATTCAAAGACTCGCCAAAGAACCCCTGGTTACTTATGCTTTTAGCGTTGGGCCCGATACTTCATTTACTGAAACATTCAAGCAAAATAAACTAGAAGCCAATATTGTATTTGCTGCTCGAGACGCAGACATTATAAAAACTTATGTAAAAATGGGTATGGGTGTTGGTGTGATTTCTGGAATGGCATACGAGTGTGATGATCATGAAAGCTTTTTAGCAGTAAGCGGGGAGAATATTTTTCCAAAGTGCACCACATATTTTGGTTTCAGGAGAGGTACGTTATTGAGTCAATTTTCCATTAGCTTTATCAATTTATTGGCTGCCCATCTGACACCTAAAATAATTCTGAAAGCCAGTGAATCTAAATCACAAGAAGATGTTAATATGCTATTTGATGCTATCAATTTACCTGTAATGGGTGGATGCGATCAGATAAATATTTAATTATTGGCAATTATTTTGATTAACAATAAAACTGTTTATCAGGCCATTGCCTGCATGCTCTTTGCAGTGTTTTTAATGGTGACTCTAGATGTAATTGCAAAACATTTACTGATCAAATATTCAGTCGTACAAATGACCTTCCTAAGAGGATTATTTTCATTGGTTATTCTAGGTGCTATAGGCGTTATAAGGAGTGGTAAAAATATTTTTAGAACACAGAATCCTCAATGGCACTTGGCAAGAACGATACTGATGGTTCTATCAACATTTACTTTTTTCACAGCGCTCAAATTGCTTCCATTAGTTAATGTGATGGTTATAGTTTTCATTGCACCAATTATCATTGCAGCTTTATCAGGACCTTTGTTAGGGGAAAAAGTAGGACCTTGGCGTTGGTCTGCTGTAATGGTCGGTTTTATAGGAGTATTGGTAGTATTACAGCCCAGCTCAGAATTTAGTTTAACGGGAACCATTTATGCTCTGATTGGTGTTATAACCTATGCATTGCTTTCTCTGACTTCAAGAAAATTATCAAAACAAGAATCCGCTTTTAATTTAAGTTTTTATGTTTTCTTTGGCCCAACAATATTGGGTGGTATCAGCAGTTATTTTAGCTGGGTACAGCCTAATCAATTTGATTGGCTGTTGTTTATGTTGTGCGGATTAGTTGGCGGCGCTGCCTTCATTTTTTTCAACATAGCGTTTCAAAAAGCAGAAGCCTCCCTGTTAACCACTTTTGAATATACAGGATTAATTTGGGCTTCATTAGCCGGTTACTTTATCTTTAATGAGGCTGTTGATTCAAAAATTTGGCTCGGAGCTCTGATCATAATTATTGGTGGAATAATTATTGTATATCGAGAGTCATTAGCACTAAAATCAAGTGAGAATTCTAATCCTTAAAAGGATATAATTTTAATTAAATTTAACAACACCCCTTTTACAATTTAAACAGTTTAGGACATCACACAATGAATGATAAAAAGAAAACTAAAGCTTTAGACGCAGCACTCAGTCAAATAGAGAAACAATTCGGCAAAGGGTCTTTAATGAAACTTGGTGATGATAGTGTTGACCGAGGAATAAAAGCTATATCAACGGGTTCAATTGGCCTGGATTCAGCATTAGGAATCGGTGGTGTGCCTCAAGGAAGAGTGGTAGAAATATATGGCCCTGAATCTTCAGGTAAAACTACCTTAACACTTCAAGTGGTGGCGGAATGTCAGAAAGCAGGAGGCACTGCAGCCTTTATAGATGCTGAGCATGCATTGGACCCAATTTACGCAGGAAAAATTGGAGTGAATACAGATGAATTCTTAGTTTCCCAGCCTGATACTGGTGAGCAAGCACTAGAAATCACAGACATGCTGGTTTCATCAGGCGCTGTTGATTTAATAGTTATTGACTCAGTAGCAGCCCTTACTCCAAGAGCAGAAATTGAAGGTGATATGGGCGATTCACATGTAGGTTTGCAGGCAAGACTCATGTCACAAGCATTGAGAAAATTAACTGCAGGCATTAAGAAATCAAATACGACTGTTATATTTATTAATCAAATTCGTATGAAAATTGGTGTTATGTTTGGTAGTCCTGAGACCACATCAGGCGGTAATGCTCTTAAATTCTATTCTTCAGTAAGATTGGATATTAGACGAATTGGCGCGATTAAAAAAGGCGATGAAATTATTGGTAATCAAACCAGGGTCAAAGTAGTAAAAAATAAAGTGTCACCACCATTTAGAATGGCAGAATTTGAAATTATATATGGCCATGGTATCTCGACGGAGGGTGAGATTATTGATATTGGTGTTGAGCATGAATTAATTGAGAAAGCCGGTTCTTGGTATAGTTATAACGGCGATCGAATAGGTCAAGGAAAAGAAAATGTTAGAGAGTTTCTGCTTCAGAACAAAGAAATAGCAGAAGAACTCAATCTTAAAATTAGAGAAATACTCATGCCTTCTAAAAAAGAAGCAAAAGAAGAAGCTCCAGCGGATGAATAGTTTAGGAGTCAACCCATTTAGTTTTGACTGAGCAGTCCTCAGAAAATCTATTGATACGAAAAAAAGCCATGGATTACCTATCCAGGAGAGAACACAGCTATCAGGAATTAATCACAAAATTGGGAAAAAAAAATTTTAACCCATCTTTAGTTAATGTTGAGCTTGAAAAATTAATTGAAGATGGACTTCTAAGCGATAGACGTTTTACCGAATCATTTATTCGTTCCAGAAAAAATCAAGGAAAGGGTCCATTAAGAATTAGATCAGAGTTATCGATTAGAGGGGTTGCATCACAGCTAATTGATGATGGAATTCAGGAAGTGAAACAAGAGGAATGGACTCAACTTGCTGTTGAAGTACTTGAGAAAAAGCTGGGTAATGATAGTGAACTTGATTATCATAAACAATTGAAGTTAATGAGGTTTTTAAGCACTAGAGGCTTTAATAAACAACAAGTGAAATCAGCAATAAATTATTGTTTGGAGAATTTATCATCTGATTGATTATGAAAACGAAAGAAATAAGGATACTATTTTTAGAATATTTTGAGTCTAAGGATCACCAAAGAGTAGAGAGCTCATCGTTGGTCCCGGCTAATGATCCAACATTGCTGTTTACAAATGCAGGAATGGTTCAATTTAAAGATCTTTTCTTAGGTCTTGAGAAAAGAAACTACCTTACAGCAGTCAGCTCTCAAAGATGTGTCAGGGCTGGAGGTAAACATAATGATTTAGAAAATGTTGGTTACACAACCAGGCATCATACATTCTTTGAAATGTTAGGCAATTTTAGTTTTGGCGATTATTTCAAAGAAGAAGCCATTTCCTATGCTTGGGAATTCATTACAGAGATTTTGAAAATTGATCCAATGAAACTCTGGATTACTGTTTATGAGGAGGATGAAGAGACCGCTAGAATTTGGTTGGAGAAGATGCATATCGATGAAGATCGACTGATTAAGATGGGCAGTGCTTCTAATTTTTGGTCGATGGGAGATACTGGCCCTTGTGGTCCATGCACTGAGATATTTTATGATCATGGGGAAGGCGTTGAAGGAGGACCTCCAGGCTCAGAAAATGAGGATGGTGATCGCTTTGTTGAAATATGGAATTTAGTCTTTATGCAATTTGAAAGAATGGCCGATGGAACTATGAATGAATTGCCTAAACCTTCAGTTGATACTGGCATGGGTCTTGAACGAATTGCAGCTGTTATGCAAGGTGTTGAGAGTAATTATGATATTGATATTTTCAAAAAACTAATTGCAAATATTAAAGAAATTATTGGATCCAATGGCAGTGAGAATCATTATAGGGTCATCGCTGATCATATAAGATCTAGTGTTTTCCTTATTATGGATGGCATCAGTCCTGGTAATGAAGGCAGAGGTTATGTTTTGAGAAGAATCATCAGAAGAGCTTTGCGTCATGGCCATGAAGTTGGTGCAGAAATACCATTTTTTCATAGGATTGTAGAACCTCTTATTGAAGAGATGGGAACAGTTTTCCCAGGTTTAATTAAAAAAGAAGAATACATTAAGCGTATTATCTTGATGGAGGAAGAAAGATTTTCATCCACATTATCACAAGGAATGAAGCTATTAAATCAAGAGATAGATTCCAATCAAGGAGAAGTTCTTTCAGGTGAATTTGTTTTTAAACTCTATGATACATATGGCTTCCCAATTGATTTAACAAAAGATATTGTTAAAAATCATGGATTGGATATTGATCAAGAGGGATTTGATGCAGCCATGGCAAAACAAAAGTCTATGGCTCGAAAAGCCAATCAGTTTAGCCAAGAAGAAAATATTCAACTCAATCATCAATTGAAAACATTATTTCTAGGTTATGACCAACTAGAAAATCATTCCAAAGTCATAGGTATCTTTAAGGAAAGAGCTTTGGATGCAATTAAAGAAGGTGAAATGGGACAAATTATAATAGAAGAAACAGCTTTTTATGCTGAGAGTGGAGGACAAATTGGTGATGTTGGCACCATAGTTTCTAAAGATGGCACTTTTAATGTTATTGATACACAGCATTCAGGAAATGCACAAGTTCATATTGGTTCTGTATCAAAAGGATCAATTAGTCTAGGCGATGAAGTCAAAGTAAGCATTAATCCCATTAAAAGGAGTGCCATTACTAGCAATCATACAGGCACACATTTATTGCATTCAGCATTGATGAAAGTTTTAGGAGAACATGTTACTCAAAGAGGTTCATTGGTTGATGATATGAAAATTCGTTTTGATTTCTCTCATGATCAAGCAGTGAGCAGTGAGCAAATTAGAGAAATAGAAGCAATTGT